>ERZ651768.1462-NODE-1462-length-17297-cov-80.847038_pt1 | contig 17297 bp, 14 predicted proteins | sample MGYA00514754_ERZ651768 | MGnify/ENA metagenome assembly ERZ651768
GTGGAATCTGCTCAAATAATCAACGGTACAGATTCTCACTCTGTCATTGCAGAATTATTTACCGACAAAGGTATTGGTACAAAGATTGTCCTTTAATAATTTTAAAAAGAATTATTGTTGCTCTGCAAAGTAAAACAATTTCACAGAAAGACTTTAATCAGGTACAACGGTTTTATTTTTAAAATCTATCCAAGAAATAATCCCATCTGTCGCATGAAAAACAGTTGTATAATGTTCTTTTTGGTCTAGAAAGTTAGCAACAATCCTACTTCTTCTGCCACTTCTACAAATTATAATTACAGGGTCCTTATTACTTGCTATTTTCTTCAGTTTTGACATCCATTCTTTAACATCGTAATTTCCATCTTTATCAAAAAATGTTAGAAGATTACTTTTTTTAATCACTCCCGTTTCGTACCACTCCCTTTTAGTTCGTATGTCTATTAATGGAACGCCACTTTCCATTAGAATTATTATTTTATTATTATTAACCTCATGTATATCAGCAAACAGCTGTGGATTGAATAAAAAGGCAACAAGAGTTATAGAGAGAATTTTTATTTTTATTTTCATCATTTAACAAATTTATTCATTTAGTTTGATGTGCTCAGATTGTTTTATTTCTGACTTGTTTCCATAGTAAAAACATTTTGGTCTGTCCTGTACCAACAAGCAGGAAAAGGGAAATGTCCAGGACTGCAATCAGGGTCAGTGCAATCATTGGATCAAGAGTTTTTTTAAAAAAATTCATTATGTTTTTATTAGAATAATTCAACCCGTTTAATGAACGCCTTTGAGTGACGTCCATTTACTTTCTCAGTAGTTTGCACATCAACCTCTATCCCAAGAGCCGTTACAGGCAACTGTTTCTTACCAAATAATTCAAAAAATTTTGCTGAGAGATCAATTTCTGTAATAAATGTTTTTCCAATACTGCCGTCACAGGGAATGCAGAGATAACGTCCTCCATCTTGCCAGTAGTTGCCGAAATAAACTTGATCCGGTTTTTCATCTTTCCCAAGAAAAAAACTGATGAAATAAGGTAGGTTAGGAGCTAAAAAAAGTCCGCTGTCCAGTTTAGTTTCTCCAAAAAAGACCATAAAGGAAATTGCTTCACGTGTGTTTCTAGTCTTTTCTTTGGGACCGCTCCAGTCTGCCCCAAGCGGATATTGATCTACTCCCCATTCGATTCGTATTTTTGTTTCCCCATGCAAATAGTCCTTTTCGTCAAACTCCAGCATCATCACACCTAACTCATCACGAGTTGGCTCTATCACAAGCTTTCCCTCTTCAAAACGGAGATTCATATCGGTTATATCTTCCCGGAACTCCCATTTGATTTTTTCAAACCAGTTTTGAACATTGCCGGATGCAGTTGAAAAATCCAGTTCGTAAATCGTTTCTGCCCCGGCAGAAAATGTGAGCAATAAATATCCGCACAGGGTAATTATTTTTTTATAGTGTCTACGGAACTTTTTTTCTATCCCCATTTATTCCTGTTTAAGCTGAAAAAGGTTCACTGAATAACTGAGAGTTTCTTGATTAAAAAGCAGCCGAAGGAGCAATTACAGTACGTATTGCTCCCAATTGCGGTATCAAATAAAAAACTATGGGCTACATCAGTAGGGCTCACTGATAAAGTTTTTTTCAGGAAGCACCTTGCAGTTATTTTCACTAATTTAATAATTACTTATTGATATTATTGAATAATATTATTTTTCAGCAAGCCCTAAGTAAGTGTAAGAAAAATTAGTGATAAAGTTGCTGAGTACATGTGATCTGAAAATTCTAACATCACCCTAAACATTTGAAATGGATGTTTCAAGATTTTTTTAATTACAAAATAATAATGTTTGATAAACCAGTTTATAATCAAAATTGCATAGGGCTCACTGAAAAAGTTTTTCTTTTGTCGTCCCGGACTTGATCCGGGATCAAGATCACCGACCAGCTTGAGTACAAGATTTGAAACATTTCCCCTGGATTACGGACCGATGCTACACTTCGCCGAAAGACAAATGAGAATAATCTAAAGTAGCACAACTATTATTTTCGTGGGGCTGCCTTGTGGGGAAAAGAGACTCAAACGACAGAAGTGCAGGGCCTTCGCGCTTTTCAGGAAACACCCCGAAGTTGTCGTAATCAATCGAATAATTACTTATTTATATTTTTGAGGAGTGGACTGTTCCACAGATTCGCTAGAAATATCTGAAGAGTTGTCTGAAGAAACTTAATCTTCCTCCTCCATTGGTTTTGGATTGATGAAAACCAGCTGATTACCAGCTAAAGATTTTGTGGCAACTTCTATTTCCTGGACAAGCAAGTCACTGGTTATTCTTCTTCGGAGAGTACTTTTATGCATTAAAGTATTCAATTCAATCTCCAGAAAACCAAAAGTGTTTTTCAATTCAGAAACTTTTCTGAAAGCAGTTGTATTTTCCAGGTGTTCCACAATCATTATTTGACTCCGTGGAGAATAACCTTTGAAAACTATAGAATATTCCTGACCTGCCAAATTTGTGTTTTGATAAAAACGGATTATATATTCTGTTGACTGGCGTATACTTTCCATTACTGCCTGATTAGCTGCCTTTCCAAATAAAACGTTCCACTTATGGTCATCCGGCTTTTTTATTGAAACTTCATTTTGCACAACAATTGTTTCGGCAATTTGTTTACCGGTCACAGCTTCATAAAGCCTGAAATGCACCTTTGATCCGACTTTAAACAATGTTCCGCTAGTTTTGTACGGTTTGACAGCAATCATTTCCATTACCACCAGAACATCTGCATTATGATTCAATGCCAACGCAATCAAACTGTCTACAGAACTACCGACTAAAGTCTCCTGCTCAAGTGAGCTGTATACTTGCTTCATAGTTTGTTCTCCAAACGTCCGGAAGCCGTGTTCTGCAAAAGTTTTCTGAACTGGAGTAAGTGCATTTTCTACAGCCGTATTGTCACGGAGTACAGCCTCAGGATTACTTCTGTGGTAAACAAACAACAAACGTTTGTTCAGCATTCGATCGTGCAGAATACGCAGTACCTTCAGCTTTTGCTCAATCTTTACTTTCTCAACTTTAGCCCGGATTTGGATTTCATAGTTTGTCCCGTTCAGAACAGGTTCTTCTCTGATTATTTCATAATTTCTGATGTATTTCTGTCTGTCTCTGTATATTTGGTTTTTAATTACCTCATAATTGAGACTGATTGTCTTGTCGTCCAGAATGCTTTCAACTCCTCTTTTAACTGCTTCAAGCAAGGCATTTTTTAATGCCTGTTCACTTGCATGAGTTTGGTCGCCGTTGTATATTTTTGCAGAACCTTTGACTATTACTTCTTCTGCCGGCAAAGGAAGGCAAAAGAACAGGATCAGAAACACAAAGGAAAATAATGATTTCATGAATATAATAACTGAACAGTATATAAACAGTGAATGGACAAATTCTAAAACAATTCCGAACTATGAAATGTAAACCGAAATCAGTTTTGAATCAAGACTAAGGAGATTAATTTGTTTTCGGCTGCAGTAAGGCACCTTCGGGAGGAGGGAGTTTTCCGTATGATTCAACTGAGTGATCCATCATGCTGGCCAACGGATTATATTCGCCTTTTAGATGCTGCAAATCAGTCCATGCTTGAGAATATTTTTCTTGAGGATTGTAGGCATTTGCCTGAGAAAAGTGATATGCAGCCAATTCAAGTTCATTTCGTAATTGAAAAACTACACCTAAATTGTAATGTGCTGCAGCATAATTCAAACGGTTGATGTTCTGAGAAAATCTTGAGTGTGATTTTATTATCTGCGCATAACGTTCAAAATCCTGATTAGGTATTAAGCCAGAAAGGACAATATTAATTTCGTTGTGGTCAAACGACTTGCCGTGGATTTCAAGTAAAGGCCGCAGAGTTGTTTGAGGCAGCCCTGATTTTTTGAGACGTATATATACTTCGTCGGTAAAAATAAAGCGCTCAAATTTAGGATAAGTCCGCGGTTCAAAAAGGACATAATTCCAGCCCTTCAGTGCAAGATCGTATCTGTTGCCGGTAGCAAAATGGTTGGAACGGATTATTCTAGGATGGCCGAAATCCAGCAAACCGAATGTAAAAGGTACCGGATTGGTTCCTTTTTCCAATTCAACGACATGTTCATTCTGTTCCGGATTTATTCTGTCTAAAAATTTTCGAATAAGCAGTTGGGCAAGGTGTATCATGGCATCACCGGAATCTGGAATAAGAAGGATGTTTTCATCACCTCTATAACTTTGCTCAATGCTGGCATTTTCTACTTTGAAGTAAAGAGTTTTGTCTCCGGCAATATTTGTGACTTTAAATGCAATTTCTAAGTCCGATGTCCGCTGAATTATCCGTTCAGAATAGGTCTTTTCCTCAAACTCAAATGTTCGGCGAAAGACATTGAGTCCTGATGGATTTTCCTGCAGTACTTTGTGTTCCACCAAACTGATATGGGTTTGAGGGAGAGTCTTTTCCTCATCATTTGTGGAATAACGCCTGACTTCTGCACTCAGTACTGCTGCATTCGTTTTTGAAACTTCTGGAAAAATTGCTAAATAATTCAGTTGGGGGAATTGATCTAGCTCATGAATCAGGATTTTCCCGAACAATGCTGATTGCACACCCTCAACTTGATTAACATGGAAGGAGTTTATCTCAGAAAGTGCATCTGGTGACGGAGGGACTTCATGATAGATCCGGGTTACCGAACAACCGGCTGTAAGTATCACTGCCGGCAACAGTGCAGCTCGAAGAGAGATTCGAAAAAACTGATTGCTGAATGCAGAAATCAGAAACCTCATTTTACTCAGAAGTGATATCGCTGACCGTATTTTGCAGGGTTTTGTTCTGGTCAATTGTCCAAATATCCAGCACGGCATCATCATCGAGGTTGCCTTTGGCAGTTGCAGTGAAGGAGGAACTGCTGCCGGTGAGAGTGATGGAATAGCGGGAGCTCCCTCCTGTTTCCAGCTGTACATCCAAGTTACTGAGTGAATCTGCGTAAGTTTGATTGATTGCGAAATATATTTTTTGTGCGGTGTAAACTGCACTAAGACCGACTTTTGCTTCAGTTTGTTTTGAGCGCTGCAGGTAGCCTTCCAAACTTGGATAAGCGAGTGTGGCCAGAATGCCTATTATTACAACCACTATCATCACTTCCAGCAAACTGAATCCCCGACGCAATCTTTTCATCCTTGAAATTATGCAAAAAGTATGGCCATTTTTCATTACCTTCCTCCAAAAGACAAAAAAAGAGACTGTACATTTCGTTGGGGAACAAATACCTGTTTTATTTTGTTACAGGCAATTATTTTCAAACTACTATGTTGTCCTATCTTTATTTAAGCAGCGCCTTAGAGTAGCGCTCGAATGGATTCAGAAGCAAGTTCCAAAATTTGGTCGGGAAAAACACCAAGATAGAGCACAGCTACTGCTGTACCGATTAATCCTGTCAGGGCAAATCCGTAAGTTTTGTTTGAATCATCTGAGCCTTCCGGAAGTGCACCTTCCCGCATGTACATATACATCACCACCCTCAAATAATAGTAAACCGAAAGGGCGCTGTTAAGTATTCCGATTACAGTCAGCCAGATCCACCCATCCTGAAGTGCGGCACTGAATATTTGAAGTTTGCCGATGAATCCGCCGGTTAACGGCAGTCCAACCAATGAAAAAATGAATAATGTCATCAGCAGTGCAAGAAAGGGATTTCGTTTACCATAACCCGCCAAATCATCAAAAGTTTTTGGGATAGTCCCGGCGTCACGAATGGTTAAAATTCCAAAGGCACCGGTTCCCATCAAAGCATATGCACAGGAATAAAAAATAACTCCGCTAATGGCAGAAGTGCTTCCCACCACAACTGCAACCATCACATATCCTGCATGTGCAATCGAAGAAAAAGCCAGCATTCGTTTTACTTCATTTTGACGCAGTGCCATGACATTACCAACTGTCATGGTAAGAACGGCCAGTATCCATAATAAATTCTCCCAGTTTGCGCTTTCAAGAGGAATACCGGTCAGCAAAATTCGAACAAATACTGCAAATCCCGCAGCTTTAGCTGCTCCGGAAAGGAAGCCTGTTACCGGAGTTGGTGCTCCGGTGTAGACATCCGGCGTCCACATATGAAACGGAACAACTGCGATTTTGAAACTCATGGCGATAATCACCAATGCTGTTCCAACTACGACAAGAGGATTATCGGCTCCATTTTGTTTTATTTCTGCAATTATTTCTGGCAGCAGGGTACTGCCGGTTGCACCATAAAGCAAAGAAATTCCATAGAGCAGAAAACCTGTAGAAAATGCTCCCAGCAGCAAGTATTTGAGTGCAGCTTCATTTGCTTCTGCAACTTTGCGTTTCATTCCGACCAGAATATAGCTGGAAATGGACATGATTTCCAGGCCGATAAAAATAACGAGTAAATCCAGTCCGGATGTCATAAACATCATTCCGGAAACTGAAGTGAGGAGAAGTACATAATACTCTCCAAAATTCATCTCATTTTCCGCAATATAATGTCGTGAAACAAACACCGTCAGGATTGCAACGCTCATGTAAATGAACTCAAAAAGCACCGAAAAATCATCGGCGACAACCGTTCCGTAAAACCCTGAAAGATCCCTGTTGTGCAACTGAGTTTCAGAAAGCATTGCCAGGACAAGACCGAAAATCGTAGTTACTGCCAATGTAAAGGCTCTGTCTTTTTTAGATGCAAAGAGATCAACAAGCAAAACTGTGCAGGCAGTCAGCAGCACTATGATTTCGGGAATAATCGGAACTAAATCTGTAAGCTTAATGAATTCCATTATTTTCTCAGGAATTTGACTCTCCCGGCATTGGAAGAGCAAAGTTGTTTTGATTTACCAAAAAAGACGTTGCGGAATGAAACATCCACCACACCCTCAGGACATCATTGGAAAATTATATTCGGCTCCGGCTTTAATTCCGGCAGGCCAGCGTGAAGTAACTGCCTTCAGGCGCGTGTAAAAATGAATGGTATCGGGCCCATAAATGTGATGACTTCCGAAAATTGATTTTTTCCAACCACCAAAACTGTGGTAACCAACCGGTACCGGAATCGGCACGTTAACCCCAACCATACCAACCTCAATCCGGTTGACAAAATCTCTTGCAGCATCTCCGTCCCTGGTGAAAATAGCCACACCATTTGCATATGGATTACCATGTACAAGTTTGATTGCCGCTTCATAATCTGTAACTCGAACAGTGGATAAAACCGGCCCAAATATTTCTTCTTTATAAATGTCCATTTCCGGAGTAACATGGTCAAAAAGAGAGGCTCCAATAAAAAATCCGTTTTCATGTCCGGGAACTTTTACTCCTCTTCCGTCCACCAGGAGTTTCGCCCCCTTATCTATTCCGCTTTGAAGCAGTGAAGTAATTCTGTCTAAACTCTGTCTGGTAATAACCGGCCCCATTGCGGCATTGGTATCAGCTGGAGGTCCAACGGGCAGATTTTCAACCAAAGGAATCATCCGATCCATCAAATCATCCGCAACTTTTTCTCCAACCGGCACAGGCACAGAAACAGCCATGCAGCGCTCTCCGGCAGAGCCGTATCCAGCTCCCATCAAAGCATCAACAACTTGCCCCATGTCTGCATCGGGCATAATTATCATGTGGTTTTTTGCTCCGCCCAAAGCTTGAACACGCTTGCCGTTAGCGGCTCCACGAGTGTAAATATATTCTGCAACAGGAGTCGAACCAACAAAACTTACTGCCATGATGTCCGGATTGTCCAAAATCGCATCTACCACAACTTTGTCACCCTGTACCACATTGAACACTCCATCAGGTAAACCTGCTTCTTTGAGCAAGTCTGCTAAAATCAAGGTTACACTTGGGTCACGTTCAGACGGTTTCAAAATGAAAGAATTTCCACAGGCAAGAGCGTTTGGAATCATCCACAATGGGACCATTGCAGGAAAATTAAAAGGCGTGATACCGGCAACTACTCCAAGCGCTTGTGGAATTGAATAAACATCAATCGAAGCAGCAGCCTGTTCACTGAAAGTGCCTTTCAGCAAGTGCGGGATGCCGCAGGAAAATTCAACTGCTTCAAGTCCGCGAGATACTTCTCCCAGAGCATCCTGATGTGTTTTTCCATGTTCGCTGCTGATTGTGCTCGCAATTTTATCTGCATTTTCTTCCAGCAAACGTTTGAAACGAAACATTACCTGTGCCCGTTTCATCGGAGGAGTTGCCCCCCATCCGAGTGCTGCTTCACTTGCAACTTTTACCACATCATCAAGTTCTGCAGCACTTGACAATCTAATCTGTCCTGAAACATCGCCGGTGGAAGGATTAAAAACATCTTGAAGAGATCCACCTGTTTGACTGAGCCTTGAGCCCGCAACATGGTTCCCGATTATGTTACTCATAACATGCCTCTGAAATAATTTTTCAAAATATAATTGTGTTGTGAAAAAGTACAATTCTATGGAAAATGGTCGTGTGAATCAAGTTTTTTTGCTTTAAAGCACAAATGATTTTTGTGTAAACCCAATACAACTCGCCTTGCTTCAATATTTTTTCCTGAATGCTTTAGTTCAGCTCAGAAACACTGCTTTTCAAAATAACAAATTATCACTTTAAAATATTTATGACAGAAAATAAGGATACCGCAGAGCAACTTCTACGGACTTCACTCCATTCCTGGCACACATTGAATGGAGGGAAAATGGTTGATTTTGGTGGCTGGGACATGCCTGTGCAATATTCCACGGGAATTCTAAAGGAGCATCTGGCCACAAGGCGCTACGGCGGGTTGTTTGACGTCAGTCACATGGGACGCTTCCGGATTCTAGGCAAGGATACCGTTCGGTTTCTTCAGCATGTCCTCACCAACAACGCCGAATCTCTGGATACGTGGCAGGCTCAGTACACCCTGATCCCAAACGAAAACGGAGGACTGCTGGACGACGCCTACCTCTATCATCCGGGAGAAGAATATTTTCTGGTGGTAAACGCATCTAACCGTGAGAAGGACTGGAACCATTTTCAGGAACAGGCCAAGGCCTTTGATGTACAACTTGAGGATGAAACCAATGAAGTGGCAATGATCGCCTTTCAGGGTCCTCTTTCCGGGCGAATTCTAACCAGGGTAAAACGCGACGGAACAATGCCTGAAACCTTTCGCAACAGCCTTTCCAAAATTACGATTCTAGGTACAGAAGTGTTGGTAGCCCGGACAGGTTACACCGGAGAACCACTGGGATTTGAACTTTTTATTCCGGCAGAAAAGGCAGAGGCTATCTGGGCGCGAATTGAAGAAGAAGGTAAGGACGAAGGAGTGGTTGCTGTAGGATTGGGTGCTCGTGACACCCTGCGTCTGGAAGCCGGTATGCCGCTCTATGGCCACGAGTTTGGAATTGACACCGAAGGCAGGGAAATTCCGGCCTTTGCGTTTCCTCTAACGTCGGTGGCCGTAAGTTTTTCAAAGCGCAAAGGCGATTTTGTCGGACGGGCTGCATTGAGGGCGCAATTTGAAGAAGTTCGTAAACTACGGATGGGACAGTATGAACCAAGCGATGTACTTCAGCGCCGCTTTCTGCCGCTTGCTCTGAGTGATAAGGGAATTACGCGTGGTGGTGATTCAGTATTCCTGGATGATCGAAAAGTTGGAGTGATTTCCAGCGGAACTATGGTGCCTTACTGGAAGTTTGAGGGCGAGAGTGCAACAATGCAGATTACAGATGAGCAGGAACGGCGGGCACTCGCTTTGGTATACGTCGATGCCACTGTGCCTGTGGAACAGGAACTGGAGGTTGAGGTCCGCGGACGAAGGCTGAGTGCACAACTGGTTCCATGGCACGGACGCTCCGAGGCTCCTCCGTATTTTCGGGCAATTCCAATAGACCGAAAACCGGATTCAGCAGTAGCTACTTCGGCCGCTGTCAGGGAGAAAACGGTACTGCTGCTGAAAAAAAGTTTAGACAATCATGAGTGGCGTCAGCGCCGTTGCGTCAACCTGATTCCGTCTGAGATGACACAGTCTTCGCTGGTTAGACTGCTACAGATCACCGATCCCTGTGGACGTTATGCTGAACACAAGGAACTGCTTGCGGCCTTTGAACAGGAAGTCTTTTACTATCAGGGAACGGAGTTCATCGCCTGGGCAGAAGATCGGCTGGTTGAAGAAATGCAGAGCTTTCTGGGCTTCCCTCTAGTGGAGACGCGGGTCATCAGCGGACAGATGGCAAACATGACTATTTTCAGTGCCCTCGTTGATTTTCTTAACCGCACGGACCGCCGAAGAGAACCTCGCCGCATTCCTCTGGTGATGAACAACCACATCGGTAAGGGAGGTCACCTCAGTTCACAGCCGATGGGGGCGCTGCGGGATTATGTCGCAAAGGATCCAGTCACAGAAAAATATTCCGTAATCAATTTCCCGGTATTGCAGGACAATCCGTATCGAATAGACCTGGATGAAACAGCGAATCTGCTGGACCGCTTTGATCCTGGACTGATCATCCTCGGCAAAAGCATGATTCTGCATCCGGAACCGGTTGCGGACATTCGTAAAATGCTGGACACAAAGTCTACCAGGCCGGTTATCATGTACGACATGGCACATGTGCTGGGCTTGATCGGACCACATTTCCAAGATCCATTTGCAGAAGGAGCAGACATCATCACGGGCTCCACGCACAAGACTTTTTACGGCTCGCAGCGAGGTGTAATTGGGGCTGCCTATGAAGAGGGTGCACCGGAGTTTGAGTTGTGGAAAGCAATAGAGCGGCGGGCGTTTCCCGGAGCAGTCAGTAACCATCACCTCGGAACACTTCTGGGACTGCTGATGGCTGCACTTGAAATGAATGCCTTCAAGGAAACTTATCAACCACAGGTTGTTGCTAATGCCAAGGCCTTTGCTAAAGCTTTGGCGGATGAAGGACTTGAGGTACAGGGAGATCCAGAAGTTGGTTACACCGAAACCCATCAGGTCGTGGTGGTTGTAGGGTATGCACAAGGCTGCGCGGTGGCCCAGGAATTGGAGGAAAGCAACATTATCGTCAATTTTCAGGCTATTCCATCAGACGAGAGCTTCACATCTAGTTCCGGACTGCGAATGGGTGTCGCGGAAATGACTCGTTTCGGAATGAAGGAGGATGATTTCGTGGAGTTCGCAGCGATTTTCAACGAGGCAGTCCATGGAAGGAATGTCGGGGACGAAGTTGCCCGCTTTCGTGAAGGTTTCCAGACTATGCACTTCTGTTTCGATGCAGATTATCCCGAGTACCTGAATAGTTTATCCGGGCTTAACTTAGTATAACCGGAATGTTGTCTTCTTTTAAGAATCAGTGGTAGGGAATTCTGTGTGATAATCATGTTAAAATAATTTGCATCCTTTCATCAGGTTGTCGGGAAAATAGATAGCGAAAATACTATGGACTAACAAAAGTATCCGTTTCCTAATACATCATTCTTTTGGTTATTGTTCCATTTTGATACAATATATACCATTTCATATGCTCCAGATTAGATTTTCATTAAGTACAACAACTAATAACATCTATTGAAGGTGAAAAAATGGCATGGATTCCAATGATTCCGGAAGACAAAGCTGAAAGAGGACTCAAAGATTGGTACGACAAATTGCGTGAACCATGGGGAGGAGTGGATAATATATTGCGTATCCACAGTATAAACATACCCACGCTCAAGGGGCATTATGAGCTGTACCAATCAGCGATGAAGGGCACCAGGGATTTAACTGGCAAACAGCGTGAAATGATAGCCGTTGTAGTCTCCACCGTAAACCAGTGCCATTACTGAATTGTTCATCACGGAGCGGGACTTCGCAAAATCACACGGGATAGTGATCTCGTTGAGCAAATCATCAAGGATTACAAAAAAGCAGACATACCAATACAGGACAGTACGATGCTGGACTATGTTGTAAAACTCACGAAAGAACCGGGGAGCATGGTTGAGGCTGACGTACAAACACTGAGGGATGCAGGGTTCAGTGATGTAGGCATCCTCGACATTGTGCAGGTTGCAGGTTATTATGCCTACGTCAACCGTCTTGCTGATGGATTGGGAGTAGAGTTAGAGTCCATCTGGGATGAAAAAAAGCCTGTTCACTAGATGTAGGCCTGATTTTGTAAGCTAATGGCGCAAGATTGACACATTTTTCGCCTCGCACACCTAGTGCGCAAACACACACATTTGTGCACGCTTACATTATTTTTAGACTAAAACCAACCAGATCATCTCCAGTGAGTAACCCATCCTAATTCTTCACAGTCAGACAACCATGAACTGCATTCACTGTTCAGGAACATCCGTTTGGTGCGTAGTCCCCGGGGCAGATTAACAGTGCAGTTTCAGAATGGTAACTGTTTGTCCAACCTATCGACCATCTCAATATATCTTTTGGTGAGCTCTGTCCCGGGATTCTTGATCACATATTCCGAGTAGCGCCAAGCCGCGAGAGCCAGAACCGAGTATCGATGCAAGTGTGGAAGAGCGGCACGCTCTGCATCAGTCAAATGTCGAACGGATTGGTATCCGTCTAATAGTGCATCCCATAACTCGGTAACTGGTAATCCGTCCTTCCAGCCGAAATGAACAAACGTCATAGCAATATCCAGTACGAATGACTCCACACATATCTCCTCGAAATCCAGCAGTGCTAGAACTTGTTCCTTCCTTCCTATCACATTTACGGGACTCAGGTCCCCATGGATAATTCCTCTGGGAAGGTCCTCCGGAATTTTCAGTTTGAGTGTTGCTGTTTCTTTCTTTAATTTCTGAATAAAAGGTGCCGGTGCTTCCTGTTTGCATGCATCTTTGACAAGCCTCTCCCAGAAAACGTATCCATACGACAAAGAGTGAGGGATGTCTTCGTATACTGGAACCTGATGTAACAGGGCCTGCACCCTACCTATGTCATGAAGAGATGGGGGGTCTGAGGACAGCCAGTCGCCCGAAATGTAAGGCATCAGCGTCCACGAGATGCCATTAATAACAAGCATCCTCTCGCCGTCTTTCAACTGCAAAGGTAAGGGAGTAGACACACCATGATCTACTAACCAGCATGTATTCCGGATTATCCTCTCTACAGCAGTGGGCGTCTTATTGGTCCATACTTTCAGTACTAGTTGTGAGTCGTCGTCCAGTGTTAGCAAGTAAGTAGAATTGGCCCACCCTCCAGCGAGTGGTTCCATCTTTCTTAACTCAGCCTTTTCCGCTGCCAGCAATAGTCTTGTGGCCTCTTCCTCAGAGACATCAGTATAAATATCGAACCACTTCATATTTTTTGTCAGTTACAACCAGACTTTACTGCAGAGTCCACTAATGGTGATTGTTATGGAGGACAAGTCTGCGGCAAGTTTATTTTCTAACCTTCAAACATAAAACTTTCGTAAAAATTTAACCCATTAAAGGATTGCAAATACTAGTGCTGTGAATGATTCCCCTTCTGCCATACTGTTCTTCCATTCTGTTCCACATTTCTCCATAATCCATTTTATTGTATCGTTTAGAATGAGGAATCTGCTTGCGTCAGAAACTCTAATTCCTCATTTGTTGACGAACGTCCAAGAATTGAGTTTCGGTGCGGAAAGCGCCCAAACCGTGCCACCGTATCTCGATGTCTTACTGCATAATCATATACATTCTGTACATTAAGTTTCTTGAATAGCGGCAAAGAGACATCCTGAACAGCAATATCTTCGCTATGCATCCTCGGCATCAGCATGAAATGGCACCAGTGGATATCTGCATTGGCAAGGTAACCATTTTCTTCACATAAAAAGCTTAGCTCCAAAGACTTCTCATCTCCTGAGAAAGCGCGCGGCGTGTCTCGAAAAATGTTACGGGTAAACTGGTCAAGCAACAGAATCAGTGCAAGACAGCCTGAATCTGAATCAGCCCAGCTGTCAAGTTTTCCAGCAAGAGCTCGTTCTACAGTGCCGGCAAAGCGTGCTTCCAGCATCTTATCGAACTCAGAATCTTTTTTAAACCATTGTTCCGGTGTACACTCCGTAAACCAGAAATTTAAAATATCTTCTTTTTCCAACATTTTCTTCTTGGTGCTAGCCAAATTCAGGATTTTGTCAAAGCTTTAACTTAAGCTTCTGACTAACGTTAATAAGATTTATAATTTGTACATTACCATAGCAATAAAGTACAAATTCTCCAGATATTATAAGCCTTCTTGATCATTTCCAATTCGAATCAGCTTATCATTCCCATTTTGCCTTGCTGATAATCCTGAAAAGCCTCGAAAATCTCTTCACGTGTATTCATGACAAATGGCCCATAACGGGCAATCTCTTCATTGAATGGTCTGCCGGCTAAAAGAAGTAGTTCTACGGGTGAATCTTTGCCACTGCTCAAACAAACCTCATCACCGTTTCTGGCAAACAGCACTAGTTGTCCTTCCGAAGCCGATTGGGGTTCCTTTTCTGCTCCGAACAGTCCATGACCCTCAATGATATAAGCCATACAGTTATGATCACTAGTGACAGGTTGAACGATATTCATCCCAGCTTGAAGTTTAATATGTAGGTAAAGAATTGGTGTATTTGTTTCAATCACGGCCCGAGTGGTCTGGAACTCTCCAGCGATCACACGCACCTTGCTGGCTCCATCTTCCAATAGGACCTCCGGAATCTTTTCAGCGGGGGTATCCTGGTAGCGCGGAGGAATCATTTTACGATCCCGTGGCAAATTAATCCAGATCTGAAAACCATGCATCTTTCCACCCTGCTCATAAAAGTTTGGAGCTGGCATTTCGGAATGGATCACACCGGAACCGGCCGTCATCCACTGAACATCTCCAGGCATCAACCTGCCTTGATGCCCTCCAGAATCTTTGTGCTCGGTCTCTCCAGCTAAAAGGTAGGTCACTGTTTCAAAACCACGGTGCGGATGGTCAGGTGCGCCAATCGCCTCCCCTGGACCCCACTCAATGGGCCCCAGATGATCCAGCAGAAGAAAAGGATCCACCTGATCGAGTTCATCTGTGGGAAATGGGCGGCGTACTGGGAAACCACCTCCTTCAAGGACCTTGATAGTTTGTATGATTTTCTCAATACTTCGATTCATAAAAATTTCTCAAATTTTTTAAATAAGTTAGTTAATGTATCTCTGTCTAACAAAATGGTACAACAACTAGCCCCCACCCATCAATACATAAAGTTGTTAGGCTCACCTTTGCCTGAAGAGTTGTTAAGTAAAAAGCTTCTCTAGGATCTGGTGGTCAAACCAATTTTCAAGGTCATAAAATTCTTCTCAAATACATATAATTTTTCTAATTAAGGACTAAATTATGCTTGTATTATAAATTTCTTTAACACGAATGTTTCTTTTTGCAAGAGATTTATTTTGAGATACGGAATTCTGCTACTTACTTTATTCATTTTAAGCGATAGTTTTAGTCTCGTTTTTGCTCAAAGCATGTATGATTTTAAAGGAAAAAGTACTAATATTAGTCCAGGGCGCACGCAAACAGAATCGAAGAAATCAATGGATACATATTCGGGAGAATCAATGGATACATATTCGAGAAAATCATCAGTTATATCAAAAGATTACCAGAAAATAAAATTTCCCCCAAAGATTAGATTCAGGTATTTATCAGGCACATATACTTCAGATCCTCAAGAAGCTACCAATTCAGCTTCTTCAATAATTTGGGATGGAGTGGGAATTGGTCAGACAGTTTTTACATATAAGACGATCATATCAGGGAACACGGTTGATTTAGAAAATACATCGATGGACTTTTCATATACTTATGGCGATGAGTATACTCTTACAATTGGTAGTAGTTCAGTTTACAGTGGCAAATTAAGCGGAACAACAAGTGATAGTAAAATATACAATTCATCAGATGTGTTTGGCTACGGATACTTTAGTATTTTAGGAATAGAGTTTGGAATATTTGAAATATTATTTGGTTATAAATATATCAGGTATTCATTTATAAACTTAGAATCTGAATCAACTTCTCTTTATTGGAGTAGCTTCAGTGATTCAGGAAGTCTATATTTGACAGGAATTGGTCTTGTTTTTTGAATAATGTAGGTATATGAATTACAGAACTAATTATTCTAAGTTTACAAATAAATTTTATCTAAAACATCGACAAACAAGCTTGATTAATTTAATCTGCCCAAAAAAAGTAATGATACGCAGCTGACTTATTATGAATAACTGTATTCTATTATTTCTTCAAGCACACTATCAGATTTCAAGACGTGAGCATGTGACTTATGAAACAAACGCTCAAAATTAAAGTAGTTTAGAAAAATGAAAAATTTTCTAATTTATTGTCTATTCATAACTTTAAGCATCATCGTCAATTCCTGCGAAGAAGGTTATAAGGATGAATCAACGCAATATTCTTTAGTCCTTGAAGAAGTAACTCCAGTCCCTTCTCTAACAACAGACTCCACACCAAACTATACGTTCTCTTCTAATATAGGAGGAAACATCACATATGGAGGTCCCTGTTCTTCAAGTACAACAACTGTAATCCAAGGAAATAATACAATTACTTTAGATTCTCTAAGTGATGGAACATATTCTGATTGTACTATTACTGTTGATACTACAAATTCATGGTTAATCAATTCTCTTACAATGTCATCTTTTACTATAGATACAACAGCTGAAACACTGTTAGAAGTCACAGCAGTCACAACTCCAACTAACGATAATACTCCAAATTACACATTTTCAACTAACGAAGCAGGAACAATCACATATGGAGGTTCATGTTCTTCAAGTGCCACTTCTGCATTTTCTGGAGACAATACCATCACTTTTAATTCTCTAAGTGATGGAACATATTCGGATTGTACAATTACAGTTACCACTTCTTCAGCCAATAGTATCACAATGAGTATAAGTTCGTTCCGTATTGATACAACCGTTACGGCTTCCTGGAGTGCAGCAACTGATGATGTAGGCACGGTAACAGGAGCACTGACGAGTGGCAACACTACGGATGATACTGCGCTTGTTCTTTCCGGGACCAACGAATCCGGATCAAGTGTGAAGGTATACAACGGCAGCACTGAACTTGGAGCAGCGACTGTATCTGGAACCAGCTGGAGCTACAGTGCCACGGTGGCCAACGGCACCACCTACCAGTTCAACGTCAAGGAAACCGACCTTGCCGGCAACACCAGTAATGCAACAACCAACTTCGCAGTAACCGGCGACACCACACCTCCGACTGTAAGCAGCGTGGAGATAACCAGTGGTGCGGGTAAACAGAACAACTTTCTGAATGT
>ERZ651768.1463-NODE-1463-length-17290-cov-3.605705_pt1 | contig 17290 bp, 18 predicted proteins | sample MGYA00514754_ERZ651768 | MGnify/ENA metagenome assembly ERZ651768
TGCCGTTCCCAGGACCAGCACGCCCCATCCCGACACCTCGGGCGGATCGCCGATCCGTCGGTTGGCCTCGACGACCACCCATGCGGCGACGGCCAGGAGCATCACGGCGTTGAGCAGCGCTCCCATCACCTCGGCCCGTCGGAGGCCGAACGTGTAGTTGTCGCTGGGGGCTCGGGTGGCCACGACCTGGGCGACCACTGCGATGAGCAGGGCGACGACGTCGGAGCCCTGGTGTCCGGCGTCGGCGAGAAGGGCCAACGACGAGAAGGCCACTGCGCCGATGACCTGGACTACCAGCAGCACGGCGTTGGCCGTCAGGGCCAACCGGAGGATGCGTCCTGAGGAGGTGTGGTGATGGCCGTCGTGCTGGGACATCCTCATCTCTCCCGTGTCCTGCTTGTGGGCTAGTTCCTCGTCCGGGGAATGCCATGGTACGGCGACCCGGCCCTGCTGAACCGCTCGTACAACTCGAAGAAGGCGGTGCCGAACGGGTCGACCCCGGTGAGCGGCATGGCCCCCCGAACGATGGTGAAGTCGTTGGGGGCCAGCTCGGTGGCCGCGGCGAAGTGTCGTTCGGCGGCATCAGCCAGCCCGCCCCGCCGGGCATGGGTGGCCAGTCGGAAGTGGAGGTGGGCGGTCACCTCGTCGGAATCCAGCGCCTGCACCTCGTGGTCGGCGTCATCGGGCAGGACCCCGCTCCGGATCCAGGTCCGGACCTGCTCCATGTGCCCTTCGCACCTGATCCCGGTGAACTCGGTGAACATGTCGCTACCGGGCTCCATGGCGTTCGGCCTGACGATCCGGTCGTCCTCGTCGATCCAGACCACGGTGGGAACGTTGGTGATGGCGTAGAGCTCGCTCATCTGGTGTTCCGTGTCGACGAGGACCGGGTAAGTGATGTCCTCGGCGAAGGGAGCCACGGCTGCGAGGTTCTCGTCCAGCGCCACGGCGATAACGGTGAAGTTCTCGTCCGCCAGCTCGTCGTGCAGTGCCTGCCACCCGGGCAGGTCGAAGGCACATCCTCACCACGTGGAGAAGACGACGAGTAGGCGCCTGGTTCCCGACCACTCGGAGAGCTGTCGCCGGTCGCCCTGCAGGTCGAAGACAGCGGCGTCCGGTGCCCGGCGATCACCCATGGCCTGCTGTCGATGGGCGGTGGCCGTCCCGATGGCGACTAGGTGGGCGTCGGCATCGACGAGCACGGGGCGTCCCAGGGCGTCGGCCACGGCGGAAAGGTCGACGCCGTCCGGGTGGTCCAGGCTCGACCGGTCGGGCACGGGAACGCAGGTCTCGGCTCGGCAGAGGCCCTCGGGCGTCAGGCTCCAGCCTAAGACGTCCTCCAGTTCACCGGGATCCACGATCGGATGGCCCTGATCCCAGGTGGCGTTGGTGGTGGTGACGTTCTCAGTGAGGATCGTGGTGGTGACGGCCATGGCGGGTTTCTGATTCTCTCGAAGGCCTCTTCGGAACCGGAAACTAGTCCTGCCGAGCGGGGGAGGTGTTGACGGCTGCGTACTCCCTGCCGTTCCCTGCCTAGGCAGGGAACGGCAGGAAATACCGGTCTTGAGACGTCCCATGAGCGGAATCACGCCAGACGATCGGGTGTCGTTCCCCTGCTAGCCTGCCGATCGGCTTCGAGGGACTGCGGACGCCCGGGTTGGGAGGTCTGGGCCCGCAATTCCAGTATGACAGTTCCAGTCTGGTTGAGGGTGTGGCCACCGTTGGTTGTGTGCAGTTGCCAACACGTTCAGGAGGAGATTGACTGTGGGAGGACATCGATGGTGAGCGCGCCGCTGCGGCCAGGGGACGTCAAGGCGGACCCGGGGGCCCTCGAAGAAGTGTGGTCGTCGATGTTGTCCGAGTTTTTTCGCCACGGCGAACTCGCTGAAGAATGTGCCCTACACGTCACCTGCCCCCACTGTGGACTGGGTGACATAGACCAGGAGTTCGTCAGCGCCGGCTTTCGCCACGTCACCTGCTGCTCGTGCGAGACCGTCTACGTGAGCCCCAGGCTCACGGACGAGTCCATCGAACAGTTGTACAGCGACGAGTACTACGACGTGCTCTACGCCTCCTCCGAAATCCCGATGTTCGAACAGCGAACCCGTCTGATCGGGCACGGGAAATTCGAGCAATTGATGGATCTGCACGCTGGGGCCAGACCGGGTCGGGTGCTCGACATCGGTGCAGGCATCGGTGAGGTTCTTGAGGTCTTCCGTGCTGAAGGCTGGTCCACGCACGCCATCGAGATGAACGCGGTCGCCGTGGAGTGGTTGCTGGGTCGTTCCCACGACGAGGTATTCCATGGTCGACTCGAGGACTTTGATGCCGCTTCACAGAAGTTCGACATAGTCATGGCGTGGGGCGTCGTCGAGCACGTGCTGGATCCCGACGACTTCCTCGGCCGGGCACACGGCCTGCTGGCTCCGGGTGGCATGTTCGTGTCCGAGGTTCCACACGCCCAGAGCCTCCTCGTGGACGTCGTGAGGAGCACCGGCCTTGACCCGGGGCGCATCGTTATCGGAGAGCAGCACATCAGGCTCTATTCGGTCGGGGCCTACGCTGAGTTACACGAACGCAGTGGCTTCGTCGCCACCCACCTGCAGACCAACGGGTTGGACGTGGCGACGATCTGTGGCAGGACTGATGTCAACCTCCCAGACGAACTCCTTGCGGCCATGCAGCGGGGAATCGATGACAGGATGTACGGCGACCTCCTGCGTGGATTCTGGCGCCGAAGCGACTGAGGCCACCGGGACAGGTCGTCCCCAGATGTTGGAGAACAAGTTGGGTTCCCACACCGATGCCGCCCCGATCCGTGGACCGCAGCGTCGGACCCGTTTGTGCCTGGGCCTGCGATCGCTGACGGAGGAGTCCGTGTTCCGAGATTCCTCCCGGGCCGGCGTGGTCCGGGTGCCTGATGCCGGCACGGCGTCGCGGTGAGCGACCGTTCATCCCACCTGCTGGTCTGGGATAGCAACGCGGATCCGCCGTCTGGCGAGGTGGTCTGTTCGTGGAACGGTTACTCGGAGTCGGGGCAGTTGACGTCCCTTCTCAGGCATGTGGACGAACACGCCGACGAGATCCGGGAAAGGTACCTGTCCTGGGTCGACGATCTGGGGATGAGATGGGTGGGTCGCCGGCGGGTGGTTGATCGGCTGAAGGTCAGGGGAACGGGGTTCAGCGTCTGGTGGATGACGAGCGTCTTCGAGAAGAGTTTCGTGGACGCGCCGACCATGGCCCGGATGGCGAGAATCTTCGCACTGGATGCCATCCTGGAGGAGCGGAGTCCGTCGAAGGTCCTGCTGGTCAGCGACCTACCTGATGTCCGACGATCGATTCGGCGGTTGTGCCGGCTTCACGGCATCTCCTTCAGGGTGCGCCGGGCCGGCGAAGAGGCTGTAGGCGTTCGCATGAGGCGCCTGGCCGGGCGTGTCCTCCCGGCTCCGTTGCGTGCCGGATGGGCGTTGCTGCGCTTCTTCATCCAGAGCCGGCCGGCCGCGAAGTCGAGGCCGACGAGATGGCATGACGGGCCCGACTCGATCCTGATGGTCTCCTGCTTCGGCCAGATGACAGTTGAGGAGGTGATGGCCGGCGAGTTCGAAACGCGCTACTGGGCGGGTCTTCGCCGGGTCCTCGAGGACGAGGGCATGATGCCCAACTGGTTGCACTACTTCGTGTCGTCGCCGACCGTGCCGGACCTGGCAGAAGCGGTAGACCTGCTGGGCCACATCGAGTCGAAGTCGGACGGCCGAGAGGCCCATGCCCTCCTGGAGTCCTACCTGACACGGCGGTCCGTTCTCCGTGTGGCGGTGCGATGGTTGAGGCTCGTTCCGTCCACGATCGCCCTGCGGGCGCTGGGCGGCCGGTCGTTTGGACCATCGATCCACTCGGTTCTCTGGCCTTTGGCGTGCCGGCAGTGGAGGGACGACCTGAGGGGCGCTAGGTCGGTACACAATCTGATCTGGCTTGGATTGTTCTACGCTGCCTGCGCCGATCTCCCCAGGCAGAATCGGGGCATCTACCTCTGTGAGGGGGCGTACTGGGAGCACGCCTTCATCCATGCATGGCGGGCGAACGGCCACGGCGAACTGATCGGCGTGCCCCATGCGACCGTCCACCACTGGGACGTCCGGTACCTGAACTACGCAGAAGGCAGGGGCGGAGAGGGTCCACTCGCGCTCCAGAAGCCGGATCGCCTAGTCAAGAACAACGTGACAGCAGGTGTGGCATTCGAGGCCATGGGGCTCGATTCGAGGTCCATCGTGGAGTGCGAGTCCCTGCGGTACAACTACCTTCTGGGCCTAACTGCCTCCGACCCGGAGGAGCGGGCGTTTCCGCTAAGCGTGCTGGTCCTCGGTGAGATGCGGCGGTCCGTGACGGTGGCGATGCTCTCCCAGCTGGCTGAGGTGGTCGGGCATATCGACATGAGCGTCACGTTGAAGCCCCATCCGATCTCGCCGATTGGCCTCGGGATGTTTCCTACCCTTGACCTCCAGACGGTGGACCGCCCGCTTGCGGAGGTGCTGCCGGCCTTCGAAGTAGCGATCGCCAGCCACGCGACGACGGCGGGCGTTGAGGCATACGTCGCCGGCCTTCGGGTTCTGATCTGGCTTGATCCGCGGGATCTGAACCTCAGCGACCTCCGGGGTGTGGTCGGTGTGAACTTCGTCAGTGGCCCGGAAGACCTGGCCAGGGAACTCGGTGACGCTGTACCGACCGTTACCCGACCGTCGGCCCCCTCGGAGTTCTTCTGCCTTGATGCGGGCCTCCCACGGTGGCGACGACTGCTCGCCGAGCGATCTGCCTGAGAGCGATCGGGGTAGGTGGTTCGTCAACCCCGGCTCCCGCGGAACGCCTCACCCGCCGATCTGTCGAGTATCCAGGTGCCACGTTCGACCATGCGCGCCGGAAGGTGTTCGACCCCCAGCCCGTCCTCGTAAAGCGTCTCTCGTAGAATCCCGCCCTTCTGGCTCCCGACGACGAGAATGACAACCCGGCCGGCCTCGGCAACCACCCGTCGGGTGATGGTCAGCCGACGGGTGCTCATGTCGGGAGCGATCGCCGTGGTCACCCTGCGGGCCTGCTCACTGGTGGATGACGAAAATGGGAACAACGAAGCAACATGGCCATCGGTTCCCAGGCTCAGCAGCAGGACGTCCACCTCCTGTTCGAGTTCCTGTTCGTATTCTGGAAGCGCCTGGCCGGGGTCCGTCCAGCCCCGTAGCGGTCGGAAGGCGACGTACTGCCAGGGCCCGGCCTCGACCAGTTCGCGCAGGATGAGGCCATAGTTCGAATCCGCGGCATCAAGGGGGACGCAGCGCTCGTCTCCCGTCAGCAGGGTGAGTTTGGAGTGATCCGGCACACGCGAGCCTCGGAGTTGCCGGTAGAGGCGTCCGGCCGACCTGCCTCCTGTCAGCATCAGCCGGCAGCCCATGGAAGCGCTGGTCGCCTCGGCAATGGCTTCCTCAAGGACCGTGCACGCTGCGCTCGGCCACTCATCATCGCTGGCGGTCTGTAGCACCAGATGGCCGTCAGGGGCCGGGAGCACCAGCATGGGGAGTTCGCCTGATCGCTCCACGCCGCCACGATATGACCGTTCGATGTGGGTGATACCCGACAAGGGGCTTTACGGTCGCCAGGGACCAGATAGGGAGGTGCCTCGGATCGGTTGGCGCCGTGCGATCCCCGGGCACACGAGCGGCGATACGATGGAGGCTCATTCTCAAGCCGGAGCGGGTTCACCTCGAAGTGATCGCGGTTGACGCCATCTGCTGTGAGAGGGGCAGGGGTAGGAGCCCTTCAGGTTGCGGACATCGTTTGAAATCGTCAAGGCACAGATTCGGAGTGGAGGATTGGCCATGGGATCACCCGTACCGGCACCGAAGACGAGCCTCGCCGGTATCACCTCTACGGACCCGGTAGGTTTCGCCGACGATTATCTGGCGCATCTCGGAAGCGTCCTCTCCCGGATCGACCGGGAGGAGGTAGGCGCCTTCATCTCCACCCTCCTTGACGCTCGGAGCCGAGGAGCGCGGATCTTCTTCATCGGTAACGGTGGAAGCGCCGCGACGGCCAGCCACTTCGCCAATGACGTGGCCATCGGTTCTGACGACTACGACCGTCCGTTTCGTGCCCTGAGCCTCACCGACAACGTCGCGGTCCTGACCGCCCTGGGCAACGACTTCGGCTTCGATGAGGTGTTTGTCCGGCAACTCCGGGTTCTGGCCGAATCCGGCGATGTCCTGGTTGCCATCTCGGCATCCGGAAACTCGGCCAACCTCATCAGCGCCGTCGAGTACGCGGCGAGCGCAGGCATTCGGACGGTTGCCATAACGGCCTTCGATGGTGGTCGCCTACGGAGCCTCGCCGATCTGGGCGTCCACGTGCCGACGGAGCTCGGCGAGTACGGGCCTGCCGAGGACGCTCACATGGTGCTCGATCACCTCACCGGTGCATATCTGATGAGGCTCGTACGCTCCGAAAGGTAGGTCGGCCTTCGGCCCTACCGGAGGGTGGTGATGACCGAGTGGGGCGGAATGCCCTGAACTAGGCTCGGGTCTTCTATGGCTGCTGCGCGCGTTGGTATCGCCGGCTTCGGCGTTGTCGGCCGACGCCGGAAGGAATGCATTGATCGTCGCGTCGACCTCAAGGTGGTGGCCGTCTCTGACAGGGATTTCGGGGAGTTCGGGACCCTTGAGGACGGCACAGTTGTTCATCCGTCGATCGATGGCCTACTAGGGGAGAAACTCGATGCTCTGATCGTCTGCCTTCCGAACGATCTTGCAGCGGCGGTGACGATTGCAGGCCTCGAGGCTGGTCTGCACGTATTCTGTGAGAAGCCACCGGGACGCGATCCGTACGACGTGGAGCGCGTCATCGAGGTGGAGGAGCGACATCCGGACCTCCAGTTGATGTACGGGTTCAACCACCGATACCACGACTCGGTCCAGGATGGCCTGGCGATCCTCAAAGGCGGGGAGCTTGGCGCGGTGATCAGTCTGCGGGGCCTCTATGGCAAGTCGAAGTTGGTGACCTTCGACCAGCCCGACTGGCGGACTCGGCGGGAGACCGCTGGTGGTGGTGTCCTGCTTGATCAGGGGATCCACATGGTGGACCTGATGCGCCTCTTTGGGGGTGAGTTCGACGAGGTCCACAGTTTTGTTTCGAACGGCCACTGGGGGTATGACGTCGAGGACAACGCATATGCACTGATGAGGACGTCGGGGGGAGTTGTGGGCATGTTGGTGTCATCGGCGACACAGTGGCGTCATCAGTTCAATCTGGAGGTCAACCTTGAGGGCGGAAGTCTGATACTCGGTGGTTTGATCACCGGGACGAAGAGCTACGGAGCGGAGACCCTTACCGTCGTCACCGCCGACCCGGACCGCGATCGCGGCGATCCCCGGGAACACACCACCCGGTACAATCGGGATCCATCGTGGGATCGTGAATTGGACTCCTTCGCAGGATGTGTTCTGGAGGGTGGACCGGTCGAAAACGGTGGTTCAGCGGACGCCCTGCAGACCATGAAACTTGTGTACAGGATCTATTTTGCTGACCCGGAGTGGAGGGACGCCCATGGGATCGCCGACCCTGACGACGGAGCCTATGCGTGGCCGTTCCGGACCCCGAGCCTGGCCGACGGATCCGAGAAGTAGGGCACGTGCGATTCGCTAACCGGGTAGTGGTGGTCACGGGAGCCAGTCGTGGCATCGGCCTGGCCATCGCCAAGCGGTTCCGTGCTGAGGGGGCCAGCGTTGTGGGTACCCGGACAGGACGTGCGGGTGGGCCGGTGGAAGAGGGTGCGGATCCGTGCGACGAGTGGATCCACTCTGACTTCTCCACCGTTGACGGGATTCGAACCTGTGCCAACCAGGTGAGAGCCATCGGCCCCGACGTCCTGGTGAACAACGCGGGTATCAACGTCCTCTCATCCTTCGTGGACATTGATCTCGAGGAGTTCGCGCGCGTCCAGATGGTGAACCTGCACGCGCCCTTGGCCATGTGTCAGGCGGTAGTGCCGGCGATGATAGCGAAGGGGTGGGGCCGGATCGTAAACGTCTCCTCAATCTGGGGAACGGCCAGCAAGGCCCATCGTGCCGCCTATTCGGCGAGCAAATTCGGACTGGACGGGCTGACTGTGGCGCTGGCGGCCGAGCACACGGCTAACGGCATTCTGGCCAACAGCGTTGCTCCCGGGTTCATAGACACCGACCTGACCCGGTCCACACTTGGCGAGGACGGCATACGCGAAATGACGGCCGGTGTTCCGGCGGCTCGACTGGGAACCACAGAGGAGGTGGCCGGCCTCGTGCTCTGGTTGGCCAGCGACGAGAACTCCTTCGTTGCCGGTCAGAACGTGGTGATCGATGGGGGGTTTACCCGTGTCGGATGAACTGGCGATTCGATCGCATCGCGGTCAGTACACGGCACGCTTCGGAACTGTCGATGAGTGGAGCCTGACCGGAGACGGCGGTGAGGTCCACCGGTATCTGGTCGACGCCAACGTGGCTCGGCTCCATGCGGATCGACTGGCTCAGATCCTGCATCTACCGGCCACGGTGATACTCGAGGCCACTGAGGAGAACAAGAGTCTGGATCGGATAATTCCGGTGATCGAGTGCCTGGTCGACGCAGCGACACGCCGGGACGATGTTCTGGTCGCCGTGGGTGGAGGGATCGTGCAGGACATCACCTGCTTCATTGCCAGCACGCTGCTGCGCGGCCTTCGGTGGCGGTTCATCCCGACGACCCTTCTCGCCCAGGCCGACTCGTGTATCGGCTCGAAGAGTTCGATCAACCTCGGTGCCACCAAGAACATCCTCGGCACGTTCAATCCTCCTGAGGAGATCCTGATCGACCCGTCCTTCCTCGAGACCCTCGGCCCGGCAGACCTCCGATCAGGGATCGGCGAGATCATCAAGGTCCACGTGATCGACGGGCCGTCGTCGTTCGCCGCTCTGGCGGCCGACTTTCCACGGCTGATGGATGATCCGGGACTATTGCTGGAGTACATCCGGTCCTCCCTGCTCATTAAGAAGCGGTTCATCGAGGAGGATGAGTTCGACCGGGGACCCCGGAACGTCATGAACTATGGCCATAGTTTCGGCCATGCCATCGAGTCAGCGACTGCCTTCGAGATTCCGCATGGAATTGCGGTGACAATAGGTATGGACATGGCGAATCACGTGGCGCATGCACGTGGGGACCTCCACCGTGGCTACCGGGACGCGGTCCACCAGGTGTGCGAGGCCAACTACCGGGGCTTCCTCGATGTCCCGATACCGGAAGAGGCGCTTTTCGACGCACTGTCCAGGGACAAGAAGAACGTGGGGTCCCTCGCCAACCTCATTCTTCCGACCGGCCCGAACGCCTCCATGGCGAAGGTGGGCGTGGTGATCGACGACGAGTTCAGGAAGCAGTGTCGGTCGTTCCTGGTGGGCCTGGGCAGGTGAATCGTCGTCATCGGATTGCCGTCTGCTCACGGAGTTTTTCCCGGAACCCGGTGCTTCGACAGGAGTTGACCGATCGCTACGAGGACGTCGCATTCAACGACGACGGCCTGAAGCTCGACAGAGAGGTCCTCGTTGAGTTCCTCGCCGGCCGACACAAGGCGATCATCGGTCTGGAACGGATCGATGGCGACCTGCTGGAGCGACTACCAGATCTCGAGGTTGTGAGCAAGTACGGCGTCGGTACCGACATGCTGGACCTCTCGGAGATGAGACGGCGCGGTGTTCGTCTCGGCTGGTCGGGTGGGGTGAACAGTCGTGCCGTCGCGGAGTTGGTCGTGGCGACGACCATCGCTCTGCTCCGCGATCTACCAGCTCTCAGTCGGGGCGTCCTGGCCGGGGAATGGAACCAGACCATGGGGCGGCAGCTGTCTGGGCGGACTGTTGGAATCATCGGATGGGGGAGTGTCGGCCGTGATCTCGCCAGCCTGTTGCGCGGATTCGGATGTCGGATTCTGGCGACCGACCTCCGGGACGTGGCCGACGACTGCCGGGCGGTGGGGGCGGAACCGTCAGGTCTCGATGATCTGCTCGCCAACTCCGACGTCGTGACCCTGCACATTCCACTGACGATCGAAACGTCCGCCCTCATCGATGCGGCCCGCCTGTCGCTCATGCGTCCAGATGCCGTGCTGGTGAATGCCGCTCGCGGAGGACTCGTTGATGAGGAGGCCCTGTGGGAGGCACTGTCCTCCGGGCGTCTGGCGGCGGCGGCGTGTGATGTGTTCGCCATCGAGCCGCCGACTGGCAGCCCCCTGCTCGACCTCCCCAACTTCCTTGCCACCCCCCACATCGGTGGCAGCACCGAGGAGGCCTATCTGGCAATGGGAAGGGCGGCGATTGCCGGACTCGACGAGAACTCCCTGCCTGACCCATGAGCCGTTGAGTCGACCCGAGTGCAAGACCGCCGCCGCTATGTTGGCCTGTCCATGAGGCGTCGAGGCGATTCTGGGCGCGTGGAGGACCGCTCGAAGGGTTCTGGACACACCACCTTCTCCGACCCCGGAATGCTCGAGTTCTTCTCCGACAGCCGTCGGCTTCCCGAGGATCTCTACCCGTCGGAACTGAGGTTCCTTCCCTGGCTGGCGAGCGAATCGAAGACCATCCTCGACGTGGGCTGTGCAGTAGGCGGCTTCGCCGACATCTGGACCCACTTCGCTCCTGAGGTCTCGTACGTCGGATCCGATGTCTCACCGGAGTTGATCGCCGCGGCTCGTAGGCTCCGCCCGTCCCTGCGCTTCGAGGGGGGCGATGCGAGCCGGGGACTTCCGTTCGACGACCGGGGCTTTGACGTCGTCCAGGGCCTCGGCTGGTTGCATTGGGAGCCCCGATTCGCGGATGCACTTCGCGAGATGTGGCGCATGGTCGATCACCGCCTGTTCTTCGACGTCCGACTGGCGCGGCCCGGGAGCGGCACCATCGTCGGCGAACAACGTCTGGCATTCGGCACCGAGGGTTGGGACGGTGAGACGACGACGCCATACATCGTCGTCGATCTCATCGATTTCGTCGATCTCCTGCTCGCGTTGGAGCCGTTTCGGATCCTGGCCTACGGATATCTGGGCGAACCGGATGATCTCGTCATCGGCATCGATGGGGAGGTCTGCTTTGCGACGTTCGTCCTCGAGCGGTCTCTTGTCGGAGGGTCGACCACCGGGGCCTGGGTCGACATGCCGTGGAACCTCCCGGAGCGGCCCGGACTCGCTCGCTCCGGAGCACTGGCCGAGGTCGTTCCAGAACCCGACCCACCCCGATGCTGATGGGTGGCGACGGAGCGGGCAGACACCCGATGCCTCGTCCGGCGATCGGCGACGCCGGACTGACGCGGCCGGACTGGACGACGCCGCTAGAGCGGGACCCGGCGCTCCTCTGGCTGGACAAGAACGAGAACGGCGATCCGGCGATGGCCGACCTGGTGGCAGGCCTGCTCGCGGGGCTGGACCCCGGGATTCTGTCGACCTATCCGGAGTTGACCGGTCTCTACCACCTGTTGGCGGATCACGTCGGCGTCGATCCGTCGATGATCGTCGTCACCGGGGGAGCGGACGGCGGAATCCGATCGGTCTTCGATGCATTCGTCTCGCCGGGTGACGCCGTCCTGCGCCTCGAACCCACCTATGCCATGTACGACGTCTACGGGCGTATCTACGGCGCCCGCCAGATCGTGGTGGACTATCGGGCGTCGACGGAGGGACCGGTTCTCGACCTCGACGCGCTCCACTCGACTCTGGCGTCGGAAGCGCCACGTCTGGTCTGCCTGCCGAATCCGGCCAGTCCCACGGGAACGGTGCTTGATCTGGGTGAGCTCGTATCGATCGCCGAGGCCGTGGCCCGCCACGGCGGCGTGCTGCTCGTGGACGAGGCCTATCACCCGTTCGATCCGATAACCGCCGTCCCGCTACTGGTCGATCATCCGAACTTGGTGGTGGTCCGGACCTTCTCGAAGGCCTGGGCCCTGTCCGGTCTGCGAATCGGCTACTGCGTGGCGGATCCGGATTTGACCCGGCTCCTGCACAAGGTAAGGCCCGGTTACGAGACCAACTTCGTCGCCGTGCGCATGGCTGAGGCCGTTCTCGCCGAAGAGGAGGCCATGCTCCGCTCGGTGGCTCGCTTGAACGATGGTCGTGATCGGTTCGTCGGCGAGATGGCCGATCTGGGATTTCGTACTCTGCCCAGCGGCGGGAACTTCCTCCTGGTCGAGTTCGGTGACTACGCCCCGAAGGTGCACCGGGTTCTGGAGGATCTGGTGCTGTACCGGAGGGACTTTGGCCATCCCAGCCTCGCTGGGTTCAGTCGCTTCTCGGCCACCACGGCGGACCGGTTCGTCCCCGTCGTGGCGAGGATACGGACCGTGATCGGGGATGGACAGGTAACCTCCGCCCGGGCTTCGGACGATCTGTAGGGTCGCCTTCGCTCGGGATCGACGTCGACTCGTCGTGATTGAAATCGGAGTACTGGAGGGTCGCCTGTGACGCAGGCAGTCGTGAACGTCGGGATCGTCGGATGTGGGCGCATATCCGGGCACCACTGCCGGTCGGTGATCGCAGCCGACGCCTGTTCGCTCGTGGCGGTCGCCGACCTCGAGATCGAACGCGCCGAGGCCTATCGGGACGAGTTCGGGGTAGCCGCCTATGCGGACTATCGCAGGATGCTCGATGAGCACCCGGAGATCGACACCGTGGTGGTAGCCACCCCATCGGGCATGCACTTCGAGCACGCCATGGAGTTGATCGTGGAGTATCGGAAGAACGTGATCGTCGAGAAGCCGGCGTTCATGCGCCCGTCACAGGTGGTCGATATCTACCGGACGGCGGCGGACCACGGGGTTCAGGTGTTCGCAATCTTCCAGAACCGCCACAACCTCGCCGTGCAGCGGGTGCGGGCCGGCATCGCGTCCGGGAAACTCGGTGCGGTTCGTGCCGCTTCGGTCCGTGTCCGCTGGTGTCGCCCACAGCGGTACTACGACATGGCGCCATGGAGGGGGACGTTCTCCATGGACGGTGGATGCCTGACCAACCAGGGCATCCACCATGTTGACCTCCTGCGGAACCTGGGTGGAGAGGTGGCGCGGGTCTGCAGCGTCCATCGCACGCTGGGTGCGGAGATCGAGGTGGAGGATCTCGCCACCGCCGTGTTCGAGTTCGAGTCAGGGGCTCTGGGGACGCTCGAGGTGACGACTGCAGCGCGTCCTGTCGACTACGAGGCGAGCGTGTCCCTTGTGTGTGAGAACGGGCTCGCCCAGATCGGAGGCATAGCCGTCAACGAACTACAGGTCTACTCTCCCGATCCCGGTGCCTGCGAAGTGGATACGGAGGACTTCTCGGGGAACGTCTATGGCAAGGGACACGGCATGGCCTACGAGGAGATCGTCGCGTCCCTCACCGGCACGACCGCGTATCCGATTACCGCATCGGACGTAGAGGCCACCATTCGCCTGCTGAACGCGTTCTACGTATCGGCGGAGACGGGCCGCTGGGTGGATGTGGAGCGCGCTGGGGACAGCGACCGTCTGGGCGAGATCGACGACACGCTCGCAGACCTCTACCGGACCCCCCGTGTCGCGTGATGGGTCTGTCCGAGATGGGCGGGCCAGCCGGACGTCCGCGTGTGGTGGGTTTCATACCGGCACGGATGGCGGCTTCACGCTTCCCCGGAAAGCCACTGCACCCGATTCTGGGCGTTCCGATGCTGGAGCACGTAATTCGCCGGGCAGCGATGTACGAACACTGGGACTACCTGACGCTGGCCACCTGCGACGGGGAGATCCGTGCATTCGCAGAGGGGATCGGTTTCCCGTGTGTTATGACCGGCGACCATCACGTTCGGGCACTGGACAGGGTTGCCGAGGCCTACGAGCTGGTCGCCTCATCTGACCTTCTGGGAGGAGGGCCCAACGATGACGACGTGGTCGTCTGTGTGCAGGGCGACGAACCGATGATGCGGCCGGACATGGTGGACGCGGTGGTGGCCCCACTCCTCGCAGACACGGGGATCCCGGCAACCGTGCTCGCCATGCACATAGTGGACGAGGACCTCTGGCGGAATCCCGACACCGTCAAGTTGATCTCCAACCAGGCGGGAGAAGTGCTCTACACATCCCGGGCGCCGATCCCCCATGGTCGGGAGGGTTTCTCCGAGGACCTCATGGCGCGACGCATCTACGGGATCTTCGCCTTCCGCTGGCGTCACCTCCGGGCCTTCACCGAGCACGCGGAGACGAGACTCGAACTCGAGGAGTCATGTGACAGCAACCGGATCCTGGACATGGAATTCCGACAGGTGATTGCCCCCTATCCACACCTTGCATCGTTCGCAGTTGACAGTCCGGAAGACGTGGTCCTCGTCGAACAGCACATGATCGACGATCCGGTCTGGGGTTGCTACTAATTGGGCGGTGGCGGAATCGGGGTCGGAACTTTCGACCCCGCGACCGTGGGTTCCGGGTGCCTGGTTACCCGGATGCACTGGTACGGGTGTCCCTGCAACGGCCGAATCGAAGGTGCCAGCAACCTTCTGCAGGTCCTACGCCGGTTAGCTCACGGACTTACCAACGGCGGCGACTTCGCCGACCTGCGATTTCTAGCGGTGCCTCTGGAGGAAGTCCCCGATGGGGACAAAGACACTGCGATTGCAGGTCAGAATTATGTGCTCAGTCAGTGGCCAGAAGCCGAACAGTCTCCGACTAAGCCATTCAGGCAGGCGCCGCCTACGCAGTCTTATCGGAACCCTATTGATATTTACGAAGAGGCTCTTATCCAGGAGACCCTCGAGTTCCTTGAAGCTGGTTAATCCATGGTGTTCACGGTCTGGATTGTCTCTTGTGTGTTCAATGAAGATACGGGGAGACCGGAGGTGGACAAGGGCTAGGACCCTCTTGATGCGGACGACCCAGGTGAGGTAGGAAAGATTTGGCGTCTTGATGGTCAGGACTCCGCCCGGCTTCAATACACGACTGATCTCCGCAATAACCGCTCGCTTCTCATCAATCGTGATGTGTTCGAAGAAATCTGTCGAAATGCAGAAGTCGAATACCTCATCATCAAACTGCAGAAGTTGGGCGTCTCCCTGCTGAAAGTCGATTTCGACAGCGGCATTCCCGGCATTGAATCGGCCCCGCGATATCGACTCCTCACTCAAGTCCTGGCAGGACATCTCGGCTCCAAGAATGCTTAGGACGATGCTGTAGTCGCCTGCGCCGCCCGCTACGTCAAGCCCCCGTTTTCCGTTGACGTCGCCAAGAGCAAGAACAGTCATGTCCCTGGTGTACAGCTCCTGAAAGTTTCGAATCCAGATTCGCTTCGCGGGATCATCAGAACCCGTGTCGAACTTGAAACACCCCTGGATCCAGGCCGACCAGTGCAGCCTGTCTTCGCTCACCAACGACCTTGTATCCCAGCCGTCATGACCCGAATCGCGAATATTCATGCGGTTGCGGTCATCAGGGGTACCCCGGCGCTCTCGGCAACTTGCGCAGTACGGGAAACTAGCCCCGACGGCCCGACCACGGCCCTACTGGGGCGGACCCGATGCCCTTTTGGCTCCGGGCCGGGGGGAGACTGCCGGCATGACCCTCACCGATCCATCTCCCATCCACCAGACGATGGCTGGCTGGCTGGCACACCTGGCGGGCGGGGGGTCCGCCCCCCTCGAGAACCTCCTGCATCCCGACGTGGTCTTCTGGTCGCCGGTGATCTTCGCTCCCCAGCGGGGGAGGGATCTGACCATCATGTACCTGACCGCCGCCTCTCAGGTGTTCCCCGGAGATCCGGAGACCGAGGGGTCAGGGCCATCCGGACAATCCGGCGGCGAATTCCACTACACGAAGAAGGTCCTGGACGGCAACCACGCCGTCCTCGAGTTTGAGACCACGATGGGTGGCATCCAGGTGAACGGCGTGGACATCATCACCTGCGATGACAACGGCCTGATCACCGAGTTCAAGGTGATGATCCGCCCCTTCAAGGCGATCGAGGCGGTCCGCGACCGCATGGCGGCGATGCTGGCCTAGTCCCCCTCAGACCTCCAGATGGTCGGTGCTGTAGGAGGTCCCGGGGGCGAGCAATAGGCGACCGAGCAGAGGTCGACGTGCCACCATGGCGGCGAGGCGGGGGTGGAGCCAGATGATGCCGAGTAGCCCGACTGCCGCCATCAGGCCCCCTCCCATGACGTCGAGGGGCCAGTGCTCGAGGCGGCTAACCCGCGTCCACGAGGTCACGGCGATCAGGAGTTGCATCGATCCCACGATCCACATCGCGATCCGCGGGGTGGCATGGCGACGCGCCAGCACGGCGACGGTGCCCAGGACGAGCACGCTGAACACCACGTGGCCACTCGGGTAGCCACCATTGCCGAACGAGTACCCGCTCCACTCCACGGACTGTGTGGGTCGTGGACGCTCTACGAGGTCCCCCAACCGCGTGAGGCCGGTGCACGCCCCTGCCAGGCCCAGCAGCACCGCCGGATATCGACCCCACCGCCACCACACCAACAGGGTGATTGCGACGAACACGACTGGTGCGGCCATGTCGGTGAGGGCCGGATCGATGAGGTCGGCGAACCGGTCGACGGCAGCGGGCGTGTTCCCGTGCATCCAGCGAGCGGTGGCCACCTCTCCGGTAAGAGGGCCGTCGCCGCGCACGGCCAGCGTCAGGACCGTCGACGAGGCCACCAGTGCGCCAGTCGTGATGCCGTAGCGGCGCGACCGCCGGTGGGCGGAACCGGGAGTATCGCTCACCCGCCTGGGCGAGCTCCCGCGGGTCGGCCGGGCCCGGAGCGTCCTCTCGGGTGCTGGCTCGACCACCGCCTGATTGTGTCAGAGGCCGCTGGGTTCCAGGTCGTCATGGAGTGTCAGCCGGGTGCCCAGCCAGAGGCGTTCGCACCCGACGGCCCGTCTCTGGCGGGTCAGTCGACTGTCAGCGCCCGGATCTGTGAGGTGTAGGTGTCTATGTCGAAGTAGTCGCGCCAGAGGCTGATCCTGCCACCGAGCACCTCGAACACTCCGACGATCAGCAATTCCAGCCAGCCGTTGCTGATCCGAAATCGGTCGAGCCGCTCATGAAGGGGCGTCTCCCGCTTGTCTGTCAGATGTTCGGGTGGTCGTCCATGTAGGTGATCTGTAGGTCGCTGGCGAGGATCGAGCCGAGCATGTCGATCATGCCGGTCTCGATACGCCATTCGAGGTAGGCCTCGTGGTTGGCTCGGGTGGCGAACTTCTCCCAGAGAACGATGGTGTCAGGGTTGTCTGCGTCGGTGTACGTCTCTATAGATTCGCAGCC
>ERZ651768.1464-NODE-1464-length-17285-cov-18.801894_pt1 | contig 17285 bp, 20 predicted proteins | sample MGYA00514754_ERZ651768 | MGnify/ENA metagenome assembly ERZ651768
TTCATTTTAAGGTGTTCATCAATTGTGATATCATCGTCAACTTCTTTACTTTTAGGGTCATCACCAAACTTTTTAAACGCTCTGTTTTTCAACTTATCAGACATTGTAGTTGTTCGTTTTGTTCGAACTCTAACTGTTTTAGGCTTAAGACTTTCTTTATATTTTTTTTTATCCTCATGGGATATGTTTAAAACCATAATATTTTATTCCAGGAGAAACATGGTTAACAAAACATTAAATCACTCAACATTACTATATTAATAATATCATTTAAATGAATTAGCATGAATAGAAATTATGCCTATCCAAAAAATAGAAGATTTAATCGATAGTCTTCCTAAAAGCAAACCCGAATTAATTACGGAAGTTAATACTAACGACCATTTTGAATTAGCTCGCCTTCTTCATCAGTTGTCGCCTGAAGGAAAAATTCACGTTTTTAATAACTTAAACTCTGATTTGAAACGTCAAGAGGTTCTTTATGAAACTGATTTAGATAGCAGGTTAGAAATTGAAAGCTCTCTTGGTAGTAAGGGTCTAGCCATTTTGTTGAGTAGCATGCCGGAAGATGAGGCCACAGACATTATTCAGGAACTTGGCGTCGATGAACAAAAGAAAATTCTCAGTCAAATGGAGGTCAAAGATGCTGTCGTCATCAAAGATCTCATAACTTATAAGGAAGAAACAGCTGGTGGACTCATGGTCCCAAAGTTCAATTCTGTTAAAGAAAACCAAACTGCAAGCGAAATATTAATGCAATTGAAACACGAAAACAATTCTGATATTCCACCATATTTTTATGTGGTTGAATCTAAAAATAAACTAAAGGGATATTTTAAACTACGTGACCTCCTAAATGTTTCCACTAATACCAAGGCAGCACAAATAATGCGAAAAGTCACACCTAAAGTCTTTACCTCAGACTCATGTGATAAAGTTGCAAACCTTATGGATAATGAGCACTTGAGCACCATTCCAGTGGTCGATGAAAACAACGCTATTCGTGGAGTAATAACGTTTGATGATGTTATTCGTGTAATGCAAGATTTGGCAAGCGAAGACATCTTTACGATGGTAGGAACAGCCAAGGTAGATCCATTTGCGAAAAAAATAACCAGCAAAATTAAGGTCCGCGCCCCATGGCTACTAACAACGTTTATCGGTGGTTTATTAAGTGCTTATATTCTAAAGCAGTTTCAAACTACCATAACTGATTTTTCGACTGTTTTATTTTTCATTCCATTTGTACTGGGAATTTCTGGAAATGTGGGGCTTCAAGGCTCTACCGTAATCGTTCGAGGTCTTGCTACTGGGGATATTCAAAAAGATAACCTATTAACGGTAGTTAGGAGTGAGCTTGTGGTCGGCATAGCGAATGGGATTATTTTTGGATTTTTGTGCGGATTTATTATCTCATTAATAGCCGCACCATTACTTCAAACATCACCGTTCTTAGGAACCGCAGTAGGCTTGGGGATAGTGCTATCTGTATGTGTTTCAGCGGTCATTGGATCGACTGCACCAATCCTCTTTATAAAGATAAACGTAGACCCAGCAATTAGTTCAGGTCCATTCGTAACGGTAACCAACGATATTGCTGGCATTGCCATATATCTTTTAACAACATCATATATCTATTCAGCTATTTAATTTTTCATCAATTATCTTTTTCAGCTAAGGTGATCGACATTAAATAAGCATCAACCTCCACATACTCGCCCTCAGATACATAGAAATCCTTAACCCTCCCGTCGACTTCAGAAAGCAAAGTAAAGTAACCCTCTGAAATAATTTCACATACAGGCATTCCTTTAATTACTTTATCGCCAGGATTAACCAGAAACTTATCAACTTTACCAGAGGTCATTGTTGGATACATGGCTGACATTAAAATATAATCTTCCATCAATGTGCCTTTCTAAAAATTAGCAAAAATTAAATTAGCTCTATCTATAAACCAATAATAGGTATAATAAACAACATTACATTTGAATAAATTAATAATATTATTAAAAATTTCTGAAAAAAAATCACGCATGAAATTAAATGTTGGAGATGTATTATTTGAATCAATGTCACAAAACATAGGAGCAATCACTAAAATTTTTGATCACCCAGACGGGAAAATAATCAAAATTCGATGGCGGATGGAGGGCCACCTTCCCCATGACACAGAGCATTCATATAAAAAAGTACTACGTTGCGTCAAAAACGGTGAATATGAACTAACTCCTAAAATTTCTACGAATAGCCAAGTCGAACCAGATAAATAATATATATACTACCTCTATAGTATAATTATTGTTTATAGACAGTATGAGAAGGACGACCAGCTAAGATACTTTCTTTCCCCCAGTTTGTAACCTGTTTGAATTTATCAGATTGACAAAAATCATTGAAAGCATTTTCAGATCCCCACTCAGATGCGATTAGGTAAGACTGCCCATCATTAACATCTTTGTACAGAAAAGACTTCTCATGACCATCGATGCCATTCATTGCCTCAATTACTCCTGTGCAAGCTTTTTCAAAAACCTCTTCTTTTCCTGGTAACACCTTATAGTTCATTCCTATAGTAACCATCTAGCTCCCCAATTCATTTTTAAGCATTAATATTAAGCAACCAACTCAATTTCCCTGCAGAGCTCTTCACCGACAAGAAATACTTCATCAAATCCAAAGCGACCTTGAATATAGCGTATGTTCTCACGCTTATTGCCCGTATAAACAGAAACTGAATTCTTTGGAACTCTAAATAGTATTTTTTTAGGCATACGATTTAAAGAAAGAATTTTTTCAACCATTAAATCCAGACTTACCTGGCAATCAACAAGATAACGCAAGGAAGGATGAAACGGACCCGCTACCAGATTTTCTTCTAAAGAACGATCAGGCTGAACCCCTACCCTTATTACAGGAATACTGAATTGATTGAATAAGCTAATAGCATTTTTTAATGCCTTAAGAGTCCTACCCAAAGACCAAGGAGAATATAATCCTTTTTGGTACATTGAATATAACGAGGTATGGCGCAAGACTAATGTAGGGTAAAGCCGCACAAAATCCGGTTTCATACTAATAACATCCATTACCGATCTTTGGAAACGTTTCTCATTGTCGCCAGGAAGGCCCAGCATTAACTGGAGGCCTAACATGAAGTTACGTTTTTTAATCAAAGATATTGATTTAAGCAAATCTGCTTTAGAACATGGGCGCCCAGACTCTTCAAGAACTTGCTCGCATGTCGACTGCACACCCAACTCTACCGTCTTCACACCATAAGCCTTTATCAAGTCAAGTCGTTCAGAATTAATAAATAATGGGTGAGTCGAAACACGAATAGCATCAACTCGACCATTATCAAGAAATGGTCTGACCACAGACAACAGAAATTCCTGTCTCTCCTTTGGCAGACCGGTAAAACTCCCACCGTAAAACGCAACCTCACATTTAGAAGCGCGGTTTGAATTTAAATCGGGGCCAAGGTAGGTTTTTAAAGTGTCCAAAACATGTTTTTCGTCTTCCGTGTATCGAGTGCCAGTAATATCAACTTGGCTACAAAAAACGCACCGGTAAGGGCACCCTTCGTGTGGAAGAAAAATTGGGACGATCAGCATTTTCTTTTTCTTCATACTCTTATAAACCTATTAATCTTTATCAGTTAAAAAGCCACTCAATGCCTCCTTTGCCGCATTCTGCTCAGCTTCTTTTTTGCTGCGTCCTTTCCCGGATCCCCGTACTTGACTGCAAATTTTGACATTAACATCAAACCGCTTGTCATGGCCCGGACCTATTTCCCCCACAACCTCATACAAGGGGACACAAGAAAATCTATTTTGTGTGTATTCTTGCAAATCACTTTTAAAATCTGTAGCTATACAGGCACCCCGATACTCGTCAATTTTCTCAACCAACTGCGGCAAAAACACATCAGCAGTTGTTCGAAAATCACTATCGCAAAAAAGAGCTCCCACCAAGGCCTCATAAGCATTAGCAAGAATAGATGCTTTTTGCCTACCTCCAGAAAAAGATTCCCCTTTACCCAGCAAAATATAACTACCTAGTTCTAAATTTTTTGCTAGTCCAGCAAGGGAATTTTCATTAACAACAGCTGCTCGAATCTTTGACAATGATCCTTCAGGCAAGTCTTGATACGTTAAAAACATATAATCAGCTACAATAAGGTCAAGAACAGAGTCGCCTAAAAACTCAAGCCTCTCATTATTTTTTAACGAGAGGAGAACCTCATTGGAATAGGACTTATGGGTGAGCGATTTGTTGAGTAGTTCGAGGTCTTTGAATTGATAACACAATAATCCCTGCAAAGGGATCAATGCATTAATTCGGTCTTCCTGCATTATATTTTTGGATTTAATTAATCAATCTCTTGAATACCAGAACAGCGTTAGTTCCACCAAATCCAAATGAATTTGAGATCGCTGTAGTGATCTTTACTTCCCTAGCCTGATTAGGAATATAATCCAAGTCACACTCAGGGTCAGGAGTATTATAATTTATGGTGGGTGGTAATATCCCGCGGCTTATTGCCAATAATGTATAAATAGCTTCTACACCACCGGCAGCTCCGAGTAAGTGACCAGTCATCGATTTAGTCGAACTAATGGATAGATCGTAGGCATGATGTCCGAACGTAGATTTTATAGATTGTGATTCAGTAGAGTCTGCTCCTGTAGAGGTTCCGTGAGCGTTAATATACTGAACCTCGTTATTGTTTATGCCTGCATTTTTTAAAGCCAATTTCATACAACGAGCTGCTCCTTCACCGTTAGGCGAGGTAGACGTTATATGATACGCATCTCCATTCAATGCATACCCAATAATCTCACCATACACTTTAGCGCCACGCCTTTTTGCAGCCTCATACTCCTCTAATACTACAACGCCACACCCTTCTCCAATAACAAACCCATCTCGATCCTTATCAAATGGCCGACTTGCACCTTCGGGATCTTCATTGCGGGTCGATAAAGCTTTTGCGGCATGAAACCCTCCAACACAAAGTGGTGTAATAACCGACTCTGTCCCCCCAGCAATCATAACATCAGCATCGCCATACTGTATCAAGCGAGCTGCATCCCCAATAGAATGAGTCCCCGTAGCGCAAGCAGTGACAACACAGGTATTAGGACCTTTTGCTCCTGAATGAATTGATACTTGACCTGATGCAAGGTTAGCAATAACCATAGGGATAAAAAAAGGGGAGATCTTACGTACTCCTCTTTCTTTATATAAATTGTGGTACTTCTCTATCGCTGGTAATCCACCAAGGCCGACGCCCACTTGAACCCCGACTCGCTCGGCATTTTTTTCAGTAATTTTATATCCTGAGTCTTTGAGGGCATAGTCACTAGCAGCTACTGCAAAATGAATAAACCTATCCATTTTTTTTACTTCTTTATGCCCCATATACCGCTCGGCATCGAAGCCAGCAACCTCACCTGCAAATCTTACAGGAAAAGATCCCGTATCAAATCTTGTAATTGGACCGATTCCAGATTTTCCATTAATGATAGCTGACCAATTCTCTTCAACACCAATACCAAGTGGAGAAATAATACCCATCCCTGTAACAACTACGCGCCTCCTCATCCATTCACTCCATCCTCATCAGCATCGATCAATTAGTGTTGTTGTTGATATAATTGATTGCATCCTGAACTTTTGAGATTTTCTCAGCCTCTTCATCTGGGATTTCAACATCAAACTCCTCTTCAAGAGCCATGACAAGCTCAACGGTATCAAGAGAATCCGCACCTAGGTCGTCGATAAATGCAGCGTCAGCAGTAACCTGTTTTTCATCTACACCTAATTGATCCACTATAATTTCTCTTACTTTTTCTTCAACAGACATAATTAAAACTCCTAAAAAATATTACATCAACATTCCACCATTAACATTTATCACCTGGCCAGTGATATAACTAGAACGACCAGAAACAAGGAAAGCCACACTATGAGCTATGTCATCAGGCAACCCCAAACGTGAAAGAGGTATCTGTTCAATCAGCTTGTCTCTTATTTTTTCATCAAGCACACGAGTCATTTCTGTATCAATAAATCCCGGGGCTATAGCGTTAACTGTAATATTTCTGGGGGCTAATTCTCGTGCCATAGTTTTTGTCAAACCAATCAAACCCGCTTTAGAGGCAGAGTAGTTTGCCTGCCCAGCATTTCCCATAACACCAACAATAGAAGCAATATTAACTATAGCGCCTTGACGTTGCTTCATCATATGTTTTGCTGCTTGTTGTCCGCAAAGAAAACTTCCTTTAAGGTTTACAGCGAGAACACGGTCCCAGTCATCTTCCTTCATCCTAACAAACAATCCATCCTTAGTAATTCCGGCGTTATTAATCAAAATATCTAAGGGCTTAAATTCCTTTGCTATTGAATCAAATGCTACTTTAACATTTTCTGCATCCGCTACATTTATTAAAGTAGCGGATGCATTCCCCCCATTGGCGAGAACACTTTCAGCAGATTTTTTAGCATTTTCAAGATTAATGTCCCCGAAAATAACGTGCGCCCCAGATTTTGCCAGATTATTCCCGATCACCTGCCCTATCCCTTGCCCCCCACCGGTAACCAGTGCAATTTTATCTTTTAGTTCCATTAATTATTCTGTGATTTTATCAAGTTTTCACAAGCCTCAACGGTTGTCTTTAAGGAGTCTGGATCTCCAACCTGAAAACATCTTATATTTTTATTAAACCGCCGCATAAGACCAGACAGAACCCTTCCCGTACCAAGCTCAATAGCAACATCTATTTCTTGGTCAATCAAATACTTCATTGTTTCAGCCCACCTAACAGGCGAACACACCTGCCGAATCAATGCTTCACACGCAGAGGAACCCGTAGTAAGGGGCCGAGCTTGAATGTTTGATACAACAGGATATTGATGATCAGCAAACTCTGTTTTTTCCAGTTCTTTTTTAAGATTAATTTCTGCTGGTTTCATCAAAGGGCAGTGAAAAGGAGCGCTAACTGGTAACATGACTGATTTTTTAGCTCCCTCCTCTTTTGCTAATCGAGAGACTTCCTCAACAGCCTTAAGGTGACCGGCAATAACAATTTGTTCATGACTGTTAATATTGGCAGGTTGAACAAGAAAGTTTTCTTTTGACACTCTATCGCATAAAAATCGAACGTTATCTAAAGACATTCCAATTACAGCAGCCATACCCCCAACACCCACGGGAACAGCTTCCTGCATGAAACGCCCTCTCAGATGAACTAACCGAACCGCATCCAAAAATTGAATAGACCCTGCCGCAACATTAGCTGAATACTCACCAAGACTATGGCCAGCTGCTATTGTGGCATTGATACCATTTTCCCTCAGCATATTCAAGGCTATTATACTGTGAACAAGAAGAGCTGGCTGGGCATTTTCTGTAAGCATTAACTTCTCATCAGGTCCATTAAAGCACAGGTCTGCAATATTAAATCCAAGAATTTCTCCAGCCTTATCAAACAATTTTTTAGACTCTAAAGAAGTCTCATAAAATTCCCTACCCATACCTACAAATTGTGACCCTTGACCGGGAAAAAGAAAAGCAACTTTCACCATCTAATCAACGCCGCCCCCCAAGTTAATCCAGCCCCGACAACAACAAGAAGTGTAAGGGATCCTGGTTTTATTAAACCAGCTTTACTGGCCTCATGCATAGCTATAGGAATTGAAGCCGATGATGTGTTTCCATATTTCTCAATGTTCACAAAAACCTTTTCTTTAGGAATGCCTAATTTCTCGGTTACCGCATCAATGATGCGTCGATTAGCCTGATGAGGTACAACTAAACCAATATCTTCAACTGAAAGTTCATTAAAATCCAGAGCTTCTTTAGAAACTTCCGCCATTCGCTTGACCGCAACCTTAAACGTGGCATTGCCAGACATATGAATAAAATATTCTTTTTTATCGATGGCTTCGTGCGATATTGTTTTTTTTCCGATACCGCCAGGAACAATGATTAAGTCAGATTTACCACCATCTGAATGAATGTGAGTCGAAAGCAAACCCCTTGGTTCATTCGTTTCACTTTTTTTTAACACTATGGCTCCAGCTCCATCGCCAAATAATATGCAAGTCGAGCGATCCGACCAATCTACAATACGCGAATTGGTTTCACTGCCAATGATTAAAACGTGGCGGTACCTACCACTCTTTATATACTGTTCTGCGATAGACAATCCAAAGACAAACCCAGAACATACAGCAGAAATATCATAGGCAGCGGCATTCACAGCACCAAGTCCATTTTGAACAAAGCAGGCTGTAGCTGGGAAAAGAATATCAGGAGTTGATGTACAAACAATAATAAGATCTAGTTCATTAGGTTGGATTCTTGCTGACTCAAGAGCCATCCTTCCTGCTTGAATCGCAAAAGTGGATGATGACTCTCCCTCATCAGCAATACGTCTTTCACAAATTCCTGTACGTGTACGAATCCACTCATCAGATGTATCAAGAGTTTTTTCCAAGTCTGCATTGGTAAGAACTTTACCGGGAAGAAACATACCTGTACCTGCAATTTCGGCTCTGATTTTATTACCAGTATCCATAAAGTAAGTTAATGATGTTTGTCTTCTTCAGAGTCTTGAGAAATACCGCTATTTTTTTCTTCTTTACCCGGCGTGAAAGTAATTTTTTTTATCTGCTTCCAAAAAGGCTCTTTGCCAGACATAAGATTTGACTCTATATCATCGCGAATGTGTCCATTCATCTTTTTTTCTACTAATTCTTTAGCACGAAGAATGGCATTTTTAATCGCTTTTGGAGAGGAACCACCGTGGGCAATTATACAAACCCCATTCACTCCTAAAAGAGGAGCCCCCCCTGTCTCGGAGTGGTCAACCATTTTTTTAAATTTTACAAAATTGGGTTTAATCAAATAGTAGCCCAACTTAGTAACCCAGTTGGCCATAAAAATTAACTTCAAGTTTTCACCTATCATCTCGGCAAGACTCTCACTAATTTTCAAAGCCACATTTCCGGTAAAACCATCGCATACTATGACATCGGCATTACCTTGATAAACCTCTTTTCCTTCCAAGTTGCCAATAAATTTAACATGACTATTTTTTAACAAATGAAAAGCTTCGCGAGTAACCTCGTTTCCCTTTGAGTCCTCTTCACCAATGCTCAATAAACCCACATCAGGAGTAGTTTTCCCATGAATGTACTTGGCAAAAGAATGCCCCATAATACCAAACTGGAACAGTTGACTGGATTTACAATCAACGTTTGCTCCGGCATCGAGCAAAACAGAATAGCCTTTTAATGTTGGTAACTGAATGGCAATTGCAGGGCGATCTACTCCCTTTAGAAGGCGCAGAGTAAAAGTGGCAAAAGCAAGAACAGCACCGGTATTACCCGCGCTGACAAAAGCAGAGGCATTACCATCCTTAACTAAGTCAAGCCCGACTTTGATTGACGATTTTTTTTTACCCCGTAACGCCTTGGAGGGAGCTTCATGCATTTCAACTACATCTTCCGCGTGCACAACCTCAATCGGAAGGTCCATCCAATCCTCATATTTAGATAACTCTGCCTCAATCAGACCAGATAAGCCAGTCAGAGCAATCTCCACATCACACTCTTTTACTGCCATCACCGCTCCTTCAATGATAGATCCAGGAGCATGATCACCGCCCATAGCGTCAACCACAATCTTCATATTCGAATTTCACTCCATCAAGAGATGGATTCCCTTAGATACAATACGTAGAGTTAATAAACTTAGGAAACATCTGGCATGTAAATCTTACCCCTCACCCCAAACAAAAAGCACCTAAATAAAAACTTATGAGCTTAGGATAAAATAAGACCTGATCGGCGGCACTATGAATGGCACTTAGACAACTTCTACCTCCATTACTTCTTTATCTTTGTAATATCCGCAATGGGAGCATACATGGTGTGGCTTACGCATCTCATGACATTGCGGACATTCGCTCATGGTTGGTTGCTTGAGCTTGTCATGTGATCTACGCTGCCCTTGCCTAGACTTTGACATTTTTTTCTTAGGAACTGGCATCTATCCTCCTTTAACAAATTTATCTTTAAAAATTTTTAAACTTTCCAACCTTGGATCCGTAAATGACTCATTTTCGCACTTGCAAAGTCTCTGATTTAGGTTCTTTCCACACTGGGAACAAATGCCTTTGCAGTTTTCCTTGCACAAGCATATAACGGGAACCGCGAGCAATATGCTATCTCTGATCGATTGAGTGAGGTCAATTTGTTGATTTTCGTATACCTCCGCATCAATGTCAGACGCATGCAACTCCACATCTCTCTTTGATGTAGAGCGATCATCCGATGGTACAAAATGAGATTTTAAATCGCTATCAACGGGATATGATAATGTATCAAGGCAACGAGAACAACTAGCAACTACACTAGTCATTACTGTACCCTTTAGGTAAACATCATCACCTATTCTATTTAGAGAGCCATTAACAGTAATATCAACGTTTACATTCAACCCCGCCTGATCAATCTCAAGTTGATCTTTCTTCAAAACCAAGCTAATGCACAAACCTTCGTCACCGATCTCCTCAATACCAAACACCATGATGTAAGACCACTGTAAAAGTAAGAATTAACACAAAAGCTTTTAAAATCCAATATATGGTGGAAAATCAGGCAGGATTGACCATGATCCTATCTTTATTTGATGGCATCGTCAAGAGAAATATAAGCCTATCGCCCCATTCTATCAAGCTCTTGGATGAAAACGTTCATGAACCTCACGCATTCTCTCCCTTAGAACGTGAGTATATATTTGCGTGCTAGAAATATCCGCATGCCCCAGCATTTTTTGAACAGAACGCAAATCTGCTCCTCGTTCCAGGAGATGAGTAGCAAAGGCATGCCTCAAGGCATGCGGAGAAACTGTACCCACTATTTTTGCCTTGATCGAATATTTTTTTAGAATTTTCCAGAAACCTTGTCTGGTCATTGAATTTCCGCGTCTAGTTAAAAACAAGTCCTCAGTCCTACATTTTTTTTGAAATAATGGGCGCGCATTAATGACATAATTTTCAATAGTAGTTTTAGCTATATCTCCAATAGGGACTACCCTTTCTTTAGACCCTTTACCAAGTGTTCGAAGGTATCCAACTTCTAGATTGACCGCACTCATTTTCAGCGATACCAATTCTGAAACACGCAACCCAGTTGCATACATTAATTCAAGCATAGCTAAGTCTCTAACGCCAGTAAGTGTATTAATATCTGGAGCGGCAATAAGCGCATCAACCTCATGCATAGACATTACATTTGGAAGTTTTCGCCAAGGGCGTGGGGAAGCAATTGTTTCGATAGGGTTCTCTGAGATTAAACTCTCGATATATAAAAAATTATAAAACGATTTTAACGAAGATAAACACCTTGCTACCGAAGATGGTGCCAAACCCTCTTCATTTCTGAGAAAAACAAGAAATGACCTCACATCGCTTGTCTTAGAACCACCAAGTTGATTGTTTGAAAGATATTTTGCAAAACGACTAACATCGCGCCGATAAGACTCAACTGTGTTTTGAGACTGCCGTTTCTCAATTTTCAAAAAATCAGTATATTCGGAAACGTATTTCTTCATAATGGGTTTATTTAATATTAACAACTACTTATGATACATTAGATAGCAATGTATACCTAGTGTATTCTCATTGCCGTTGTTCAATATATAATGTAGAATCACTGGCTGCAGCAATTAATGCCTTTCATGCGACATTCTGCAAGCGAAACTCATGGAACAAACCACCTTAGTACAGCACTTGCAACATCAGCAAAAGTTCCTAGGAGCCACAGGTGAATTCACCAGTTTAATGAACGAGATTCTTGTTGCCGCTAAAATTATCTCGTTGGAAGTCAATAAAGCTGGGATCGGTGGGAACATACTGGGAGTCACCGGAAATATTAACGTACACGGTGAAGAAGTCCAAAAGCTGGACGAATTCGCAAACTCAACCTTTGTTAACATAATTGGAAAGTCTGGAACGGTATGCGCTATCACCTCCGAAGAAATGGAAAACCCTGTCATTGTCCCCGAGGAGAAGGCCGGTAAATATATTTTTATGATGGATCCCCTGGACGGTTCCTCAAATATTGACGTAAACGTCAGTATAGGAACCATCTTTTCGGTGTACCGAAAAAAAAGCAGCGGTGACTCCGTAACCAAAGATGACCTCTTGCAAAAAGGAGCAAATCAAGTCGCCGGCGGTTATATTGTATATGGTTCTAGCACAATGTTTATATATAGTTCTGGAAGTGGAGTTCACGGCTTCACATTAGACCCTTCTATTGGAGAATTTTTTTTATCACATCCAGACATGCGAATTCCAGTTCAAGGTAACATCTATAGCGTTAACGAAGGGAATCAAATAGATTGGGATCATAAGCAAGTAAAGTTAATAAATTACTTTAAAGAACTTGATGAAAAAACAAATCGCCCGTACAAAGGTAGGTATATCGGTTCCATGGTATCTGATTTTCACAGAACCCTTCTAAAGGGGGGCATTTTTATGTACCCCAAGGACAATAAAAATCCAAAAGGAAAGCTACGATTTGCGTTCGAAGCAAGTCCTTTGGCTTTCATTGTCGAAAATGCTGGTGGGCGTGCTTCTACAGGAAAAGAACGGATTCTAGACATTGTTCCCAGTGATATCCATCAATGCGTTCCCCTATATATTGGTAGCCGCGAAGATGTTAAAACTGCGGAGTCATTTCTAAAAGATTAACTTTCATGCTTACGCATCTCTAAAAAAATGAGAATTCAAGCAATCCGCGGTGTCAAAGACATCATGCCAGATGAAATTGAAAAATGGCGTTGGGTCGAAAATAAAGCCAACCAAGTTTTTAATCGTTATGGATTCAAGGAAATCCGTTTACCAATTTTTGAAAAAACCAAGCTGTTTTCAAGAGGAATTGGAGAGACAACTGATATTGTAGAAAAAGAAATGTATACCTTTGAAGACCGAGGTGGAGAAAAGGTCACCCTACGCCCTGAAGGAACAGCATCTGTGGTTCGCGCTTTTATTGAACATAAAATGTATACAACGCAAACAGTTCAAAAGTTTTACTATCTTGGCCCAATGTTTCGTTACGAACGACCTCAGGCAGGACGGTTCCGACAGTTTTATCAAATCGGGGTAGAGGCAATGGGATCTCACAATCCCTCCATTGATGCGGAAGTAATGATCATGCTTATGGAATTCTTTAATGTTTTAGGACTCAACCAATTCGAACTCCAAATAAATAGCCTAGGATGCAACAAATGCCGCCCAGAATACCGGGAGACTCTTAAAAAATCTATAACCAATCATTTAGATGATCTATGTAAAAACTGCAACACACGTTATCAAAAAAATCCCTTGCGAGTCCTAGACTGTAAAATCGAACGCGACATAGAAATCGCATCTGGACTTCCCAAAATAACTGACTACATTTGTAATGAATGCAAATGCCATTTTGAAAAAGTACAGTCCTTACTTCGCGAGACGCAGATTCCATATATTATCAACCCTAATCTTGTACGCGGCCTTGATTACTATAGCCATACAGCTTTTGAAATAACTTCAGGAGGGCTGGGAGCCCAAAACGCAGTATGTGGAGGCGGACGATACAATACGCTAGTTGAAGAGTTCGGAGGTCCACCAACCCCATGCTTTGGTTTTGCGTTAGGCCTTGAAAGACTCATTTCCTTGATTCCATTTAATGACATAAAAAGTATAGAGAAAAACCCCGATATTTTTGTTGTTTCTTTGGGTGAAGATGCAAAATCAATTGTCTTTAATCTCGTTCACCAGTTGAGATCTGGGGGGTTATCGGTAGAAAGAGATTACGAAGAAGGAAGCATGAAAAGTCAAATGCGTAAGGCAAATAAATCTGCAAGCCTATTTGCATTGATTGTTGGAGAAAATGAAATCAAGTCAGGAAACTACCAACTGAAAAACATGCGGGACGGAAAACAATCAAGTATCACTGCAACCTCTTGCGTAGAAAAAATCAAAACTTTAATAAACAGTAAAGTTTGATTTGATTGAAAATTGAAGTTTTTCGTATTATGGTTGTACTAAAGTAAGAAGCTTTTTGTTTATTTTTACATCTAAACAACTTAGAAGTTCCTGATAAATTGATTGCATTGATAGGGGGCATGCAATGAATGACTCGTTGGATAATGAAGAAATTGATGTACTAGAAGAATATATCTCCGAAAATAACCTAAAGATCACCAAGCAGCGACGAACTGTTTTAAAAATCTTTCTTGAGTGTAAAAATCATGTCAGCGTAGAAGAGCTATATAATATAGTACTAAAGACAGAACCTAAAATCGGACTTGCAACGGTATATCGCACTTTAGCCCTACTAACTAAAAGTGGGTTGGCCTTGGAAATGGATTTTGGTGATGGGCAAAAACGATATGAGAGCTCCTACAAGAGTGTCCATCATGATCATATGGTATGCACCGAGTGTGGCAAAATTCTTGAGTTCAATCACCCCTTGATAGAAAAATACCAGGAAGAAGTCGCCATGCAAAAGAACTTCAAAATTACTTCTCATAAATTGGATCTTTTTGGTCTCTGTCAAGACTGCAAGTAAGAACCTATCTCACTTAATTAAGAATCGAAACAAAATAAATACTTCCTTGGGCAGCAATTATTTTGAAACTTGAGATATTGATTGTGCGCAACGAAACCCCACATAGTTGTATATTTCGTTCATTATCTGACCATGAGTGGTGACTTTTGGGAAAACCTTGTTTTTGGGGTGTAGCCAAGTACGATTGGTAATACGCAAACCACCCGCGGATGAATCAAAAGCACCTCCACGAACCACCTTAAAATCTCCCTTCGTAACACCGGTTGGGTTTACCTGTTTACCACGAGGGTAAGCTGCGTCATACCAATCGGCGACCCATTCCCAAACATTTCCCATCATATCGTAAACACCGAACTGGTTTGGTTTTGTTTTGCCAACCGCATGAGTTTGAGCAGTCGAATTATCCTCAAACCAAGCATACTCACCATTCATCATATTTCCCCAAAAATATCTCGCATCAGCATGACCCCTTGCTGCATACTCCCATTCAGCCTCGGTAGGAAGGCGACACCCAGTGTTTTCAGCAAATTCCTGTGCATCATAAAAAGTAACCTGCTCCACTGGTCTATTAGATCCAATAAACTTGGAGGGGTTAAAACCCATTACTTTTTCCCAACGAGCCTGAGTTACCTCATACTCATCAAGATAAAAATCGTCAACACAAGCCTCATGCTCTGGAGCCTCATCGACTTGCGCATAGTTATTACCCAAAACGAAACAACCTCCTTTTATAAACACCATTCCTTTCGGTGCCTTATTAGCTATAGTCTCATCCTCTGGAGCTATGGTTATTATCTCAAATTTGAAACTCTCCTGAAAGTTATCAAACGTAGCTATATCATCATGATCATTCACAGAGTTGTTTACCTCTTCTGATGAACAAGCAAGAATCAAAATAAAGAAAAAATAAAATATGATATTTTTTAGACTGTCCATTATTTTAGAGATTTTGAAAAGGCTGATACTATCACTCAGGGCCATTTACGCACAACCAAAATGTAATATAAATGATTCTGCTCCAAACATGAATAAATCCAACCTAAATTCACTGAAAAACCATAAAATATGCTTTAAAAATATATATTTGTGCCGATAAGCCTTTATGAAAGTAGTGTCTTTGCTTAACTTAGGATAATCATGAGTCTCTTTAACCTAACGACCTTTAAGTTCTACTGTCTATTTCTTTGCGTATTCCTACAGGGGACTATCTCTGGTTGTACTACGATACAAAATATCATAAGCCCCACTAGTGATTCGTTAAATAGTGCGATTAAACGTGAAGCCAATAAGACTTTTAGTAGTGCTAAAAAACTGGCCTCAAACTTAGGCATTAAGTCATCTTCCAACCGTGACTTACACTTTGCGCTACAACAATTTAATCAGAGTAATTTTGAGGTCGCAGAGTTTTACCTAAAAAAAACACTGGTAAAGCTTCCCGGTAATCCAACAGCGGTTAAACTTTTACCTTGGGCCTATTTTTATCAAAAACAGTATGACAAGGCCTTAACAACCTTCAAGCGAACTAAAGCTCTCTACAAAAAAAACCCAGAGCCATCAATTGGTATGGGTTGGTGCTACTTCGCCTTAAGAAGATACGAACGTGCAATAGAACAATTTGAATATGCAAAAAAACTTGACGGAGATTATTATCAAATTAATAAGGGGAAAGGGTTTGCTCAACTAAAAATAAACAGGAAGTTAGAAGCAAAAGATAATTTCTCCAAAATATACAATCCATCCCAAATTAAGATCATTTTTGAGCTATGGGCCACCTGGCATGAAAAAGATGTTGATGAGTTAATTGACATACTGCCGGCTTCAACAGAAACGTTGTCATTATTCACACTTCCGATAGAATCCCCAAGATATCCAGGTTTATTATTGGGATTACCCAGAAATCAAGATCCGTCCATCAATCATGCATGGAACGCCTTTTGGAAAGGGAAATTTAAAAAAGCCTCGGACTATTTTGAAAACACATCGGTGGATGCTGAATCACCAGATGCAAAAAACGGATTAGCTTGGAGCCATTTAAAAAATAAGGAAATCAAAGAAGCTTCAATATTGTTCAAAGAAATACTACAGACCTGGCCTAATTTTATTGGGGCTATTGAAGGAATAAACGAGATTGAGAGCATAAAAAGAAGACAGGCTATTCATGCTGACCACTACCTTGGCATAAATAAACTAGGGATCGCTGAAAAAAAATACAAAGAAATACAAAGTAGATATCCTAGCTGGCAGTACCCACACACACAATTGGGAAAATTAAAATTAGCACGGAAAGATTATTTATACGCACGCGATCACTTTTTGGACGCACTGGACCTCGCCCCAAATAATCCGGAAGCGAAAGCAGGAATCGACGAGGTAAGAAAAGTAACTGACTCGAACCTTTTCCAAGCCGATCAGGCATTAAAATCAGGTGACTATAAAAAAGCGGCATTACTGTACGCGAACTATATTGAAGAATACAAACCAAATGCCAGCTCTTTTTTAAATATCGACAAAACATTGTTCCAGTTAGGGTTTATGGATGATCCCTGGAAAGAATATTCTACAAAACAAAAGCCAAGCGCCCAACCTATTTCACTTTTTTCCCAGTTATTGGGGAAACTTGGACTAAGAGATTCAAGTCGAAACAATTTTCGTCC
>ERZ651768.1465-NODE-1465-length-17268-cov-17.663312_pt1 | contig 17268 bp, 16 predicted proteins | sample MGYA00514754_ERZ651768 | MGnify/ENA metagenome assembly ERZ651768
CGCCTGTCTTTACTGCCAAGCTCACTATTAACCCTTGCATAGGTGCTTCTACTGCCTCCATGCCCTCTGGTAAATCCTCTGTCCTCATTTCCACTATGTTTTCAGATTGAGAACTTGCGGTTATTCTTCCTTTACCATGATCTAAAACTGCCAAAGGATCTTCACTGTCTAATTGGGCACCAGCTAGGTTTGCTTCTTTTTTCTTTGCTTGGGATTTTTTAGACTTTTGTGAAATTAAAATATCTTCTAGATTGTCTTCCAGAAACCCGGTATGAATTTTATTTTTCTTTATAAGAGGATGGGTGACTATGTTTTTTAAAAGATTTAAGTTAGTGGGAACACCTTCTATATAAAAATCGTTTAATGCGTTATACGTTCTTTTAAGAGCTTTTTGGTAGTTGTCATCTGGACTATAAGTTATAACTTTAGCTATTAAAGAATCAAAAGCAGGATTAGTTGAATATCCTGTGTAACCATAAGTATCAACTCTTACTCCAGGTCCAAATGGCAAATCAAATCTTTCAAAGACCCCACCTGAGGGCTTTGTATTGCCATTTTTATCCATTACTTCCATGTTAACTCTAGTTTGAATAGAAAAGCCCTTAGGTTGAGGCACATCAGCTTGAGTTATTTTTAGCTGTTTGAGAGTTTTTCCCAAAGCAATTTGTATTTGGTATTTCACAAGATCTATTCCATAAACTGCTTCAGTAACAGTGTGCTCAACTTGTAACCTTGCATTGGCTTCGATAAATCTAAAATCTTTTCCTGAATCATTAGTCAAAAATTCAAAAGTTCCCAAACCTTTGTATTTTGTTAATTCAGCTAACTTTACGGCTGCAGCCGTAATATTGTTTCTTACTTCAGGTTTTAAGCTGGGACTCGGAGCCATTTCTATAATTTTTTGATGTCTTCTTTGAATTGAACATTCCCGTTCACCAAAATGTGTTATTGAGCCAGTCCCATCACCAATGATTTGTACTTCTATGTGTCGTCTTTTAGATAAATATTCCTCAATAAACAAAGACCCTGAACCAAAAGAGCTTTTTGCTTCGGAGGTAGCGCGTTCAAGAGAATCTTTGAGATGCTCATGAGTCTTAACTAGCCTCATACCACGGCCGCCTCCACCAGCGACAGCTTTGATCATCAACGAAGCCTTTTTACTTAATGTTTGATAAAACTTTTCAGCTTCTTTAAAAGAAATTTTTCCAGAAGTTCCTCTTATAATTGGAATCTTATTATCTTCAGCTAACTTTTTTGAACGAACCTTGTCTCCAAATAATCTCAAAGTTGTTTCTTCAGGCCCAATAAAAGTAATGCCAGCCACTCTTACTTGTTTAGCAAAATTAGGGTTTTCACTTAGAAATCCATAACCAGGATGAATTAAATCTACTTGATTTTCTTTGGCTATAGAAACGATATCTTTAATGTCTAAATAAGCCTGAGCTCCCTTGCCCTTAAGCTGGTAACTTTCATCCATTTTAGAAATATGCAAGGAGTCAATATCATCCTCTGAGTATATCCCTACGACCTTCAAGCCTAAATCTTTTGCAGACTTTGCTATCCGAATAGCTATTTCACCTCTATTGGCAACAAGTATTTTCTTCATTAGCTTTCTTTATGTTGGGGCTCGTTGTAAGCCACAGACCTCCCGCCATCAACCACCAAATCATGACAGGTTACAAATTTACCTGCATCACTTGCTAGATATAAAGCGGCTTCAGAAATATCCTCAGCTAAACCTGTTTTTCCTAAAGGAACAGCTTTTGCCAGATTTCCTTTTAACTTTTCCATCTTTCTTTCATTTTCTTCTTCTGAAAGGGTATTAGCCCTTTGAGATCCCCCCCAAAATATAGGTGTCGCAATAGCTCCAGGCGAAATAGCATTAACGCGGATGTTAAATGGTCCTAAGCTGACTCCAGCCATCCTAGTGTAATGAGAAACTGCTGATTTCAATGAAGAATAAAGAGGTGAACCTTGACCGTATACATGAGCGGCCACACTTGAGTTATTTATTATGCAACCCCCTCCGATTGTTTTCATGGGTTCAACTGCATATTTGATTCCCAAAATAACGCTTGAGAGCAGTCCTAAACCATAATCTATTTGTTCCTTAGTAATTTCGGCTACATTATCGGCTGTTCCATATCCTGCGTTATTAAATAAAATATCCATTTGTCCAAAAGACTCAACGGTAAAGTTGACAGAATCTGATATGTCTTTTTCGATAGTTATATCAGCTTTTTTGAAAACTACATTCTTACCTAACTCATCAGCAAGATTGGCGCCTTTCTCTTCTGATCTGCCTACAATTACAACTCTAGCTCCCTCCTCAGAAAATAATCTAGCGGTATCTGCTCCTATTCCACTTGTTCCTCCTGTAATTAAAGCTACCTTTCCTTCAAGTCTTGAAGCCATACTTTTCCCCTTTCTTAAACTAAGTTTACTTAACCTTTGAGAACACCAATAGATTCTCGATTCCGATCAAATTCAGCTGGAGAAACACTGGAGCCGTCGTGACCTCCTAAAGTTCCAAATGGAACAAATCCTAAAACTTCCTTCTGTTTGTCACTTAACTTAGCCATTACCTCTTCCGTGACACTATATTGGGAATTCTCTTGAGGTCTAATCCATGACTGTAAATAAGCTATAGAAATATTACTCCTAACTTCTCCTGAACGATTTAAACCATTTCCGTGCCAGACCCTTCCTTCCCAAACTATAGCTGAGCCTTTAGGTGCTGTTATCGATTTTGCCATCTCTTGGTATTTAGAAGAGTTGGCAATCTTATAATCTATTTTTGGCCATTTATGAGAGCCTGGAATTAGGCGAGTACCTCCATTTTCTGGAGAATTATCTGACACTAAAACCATGGTATTAGCCATCACAGGGAATTCCAGAGGATGAGGCACCAAAGGCCATTGATCTTGATGTAAGGGCATTTTTTCATTTCCACTGCCATTCATATGTGCCCCCATGGAACATAAAATCACCTTGTCTCCAATAATGTGTTCAATTAAAGGATATATTTTTGGGTGATTAATAAGTGGGATGAAGCAATCACCCTTATTTATTAAATTCCATACTAGTCTACTAACCTTTTCTTCATCTGAACTTTTTGCTCCAAAACCTTCATCGCCCCGCGACTTAGAGCCAACTTTGTATTTTTCTTCTCCAGCAAATTGCTCTTTAAGCCTGTTGTCCATAAGATCAACTTCTTCTTTGGAAAAAGCGTCTTTGATAATGCAGATTCCATACTTATTCAGATGTTCCTTTGCTTCTTCTAAATCATCGGTTAGGGGTGGGTATTCCAGTGGTTTTAATTCAGTTTCCATAATCTTTAATTAGCTAAACTCTATAAACTTTTTCTGTCGTTCCATAAAACATTTGGTGTTTTTCATCCTCTGAAAAATCAGAAACAATTTTTTTTAAGCCGTTATATAGTACATGATAAGAAAGAGACATTCTGTCTACAGGGAAATTACTTTCCATCATGCATCTTTCAGGTCCAAAACACTCTATAGCATGTAAGTAATATCGTCTTTGAGCCTCTACAAACTCATCTGAGTTAGCTGGTTTCTCCCTGGTATTCCAACCAAAGCCATTATCAGGCATAGCCATTCCCCCTATCTTGATATAAACATTCTCCGACTTAGAAATTTCTTTTATATCCTCTTTCCACTGGATAAAGATTTCTTCTCTTTTATCCGCGTAAGGTCCCACGCCTAAAGGAGTGCCAAAATGATCTAAAATAATTTGGGTATCAGGAACCTTCCTTACCATTTCTGCAAATTCACTATTTTGATAATGATAATGCCAAGTATCGTAAGTGAAGTCATTCTTCCCTAACACCCTTAGACCAGCAAGAAAATTTGTATCTTGGAATAGACCTTCCGGAGCCCTTCCAGGAATGCTCAAAACTTCAGGATATTCTGCCCGAGCTCCAGCATGTCTAATTCCTCTAAATAGCCCATCCGAAGCATTTTGATGAGCTTCTAATACTTCAATTACTTCTTCTCCTAAAGTTAAATCAGCTCTCGAAACAATTCCAGCAATGAATGCACCTCCGGTTTTCTTACTTTCTTTGACTTGTTCAACCACCGCCTCTGTTTCACCAACTACCTTTAAATGTTTTGGACCATCTTGTTTGTACGCCCATCCACACTCCATAAAGACAGTCTTTACAATATTGTGACCTGATCCAGTATCAGATTTCAGATCTTCAACAAGGTAGGTGCTCCCTCTGTCATTCCATAGATGATGATGAGGGTCAATTATTGGCCTATCAGGTTCTACAATCTCTTCCTTTACTAGATTTAGCCATTCTTCACTGCCTATATTGATTTCTGCCATTTTCTTCTTAAAAAGATTCTTTAAAATACAAAGATAATTTAAAATCACCACTTAAACAAACTTTTATGAAAAGTTTAAAGATTAATAAACCTTAAGGAGATAATATGAAACTCTATAATTCAATAGGTCCAAACCCCCAAGTTGTAAGAATGTTCTTAGCGGAACTAGGTCAAGAATTAGAAATTATTGAAGTTGATCTCATGGCAGGTGAAAACCGTCAAGAAGAACACTTGAAACGGAATCCTTCAGGGCAGATGCCAGCCCTTGAGCTTGATGACGGATCCTACTTAGCAGAGATCACAGCAATCTGCGAATATCTAGATGAAAAGAATGGTGGTACAGATTTAATGGGCAAAACACCAGAAGAACGTGCTGAAACAAGAATGTGGACTAGAAGAATAGATCTTCAAATAATTGAACCGATGACAACAGGGTTTCGCTATGCTGAAGGACTTGAGTTATTTAAAACTCGTATGCAAACGTTTCCTGACGCTGCAGATGGATTTAAGTCCATAGCCAAAGAAAAATGTTCTTGGCTAAACGAGCAAATGGAAGGCAAAGAATTTGTCTGTGGAGATCGATTTAGCCTAGCAGATGTTATGTTATTTTGCTTTCTTAACTTTGGAGCAACAGTTGGACAAGCTATAAGTGAAGATTGCACAAATCTCGTTGCTTGGTTTGAAAGAGTTAAAGCAAGACCTAGCTCTTCTGCTTAAAAGTTTAAAATCCATTAAGCCAAATAAGACTAGTTTTTTATTCTCAGTCTTTATCTTCTAGTTTCAAAGAATCCTGATATTTTCTGACATAGAGAATTTCGGGAATTCCAAACAAAGAGATAATAATAAAGGAAAGAAACCATGCCTTGTCTCCTCTTTTAGCGGCTAACCAGCAAGCAGTGTATGTCCAGTAAACCTCCCAAATCGCTAATAAGATTATTAAGTAAATCATTTTATCCCTTCAGTTACTCTTTATTAGTTGTATTTAGATTATTTGCTTATAAATGTAGTTATTAGTTCTGTTAGCTCTTTGTTTAGAGGAAGAGTTGGATCATTATAGGAACCAAGGTTTTCTTTTCTCTTTTTAGAAGTATTTTTTAAAATATGATTCATCCCATCAATGATTCTTATTGAAGCTTTCTTATTTGAACTTAACAGCAAGTTTGCATCTTCAACACTAACCTGTAAGTCCGTATTTCCTTGAATTATCAAACAATCAATATCAAGTTTTGCCATTTCCTTTGAAGGATCATATTTAAACCAAGAAATTAGATATGGCTGCACCGAGGGTCTAAAGAGAGATTTTAAAAAAGGAGGAGGTTTTACCTGCTTGCCCTGCACCAAATCATCTATTAATGGATCGGCAAAATAAGACACCCCGGTTTGCTTAGCAAGTTGTTCTTTAAGTAATCTGTCAGCTGATTTACCAGGTCCAGCCAGAGAGATGAATTTGTCTGCTCCTGACCTTTGAGCTGCAATCATGCCGATTAGAGAACCTTCACTGTGACCAATGACAACAATTTGTTTAAATCTGGAAGATTCTTTAAGCCACTGAATCCAAGAAGAAGCATCCTCCACATAATGTTCAAATAAAAGATCTGCTTCGTTTAAATCCTTTATCTTACTTTCTGCAATAGCTCTTTTATCGTATCTCAGTGAGGCAATGTCAGACTGGTATAAAGTATGTGCTAGTTGTTTTAAAGAATTGTTTTTGAGAGTTGGTTGGTTTCCATCCCTGTCAGTTGGTCCTGAACCAGAAATAATTAGAGCCACGGTCTCACTAGTAATATTTGGTACTAGAAGAGAGCCATATACCTTACCCATTTCATTAGAAAGCACGACTTTTTCTTCGATAAAAACTTCTTCTGTTTCTGTGTTCATAGGAATGCAAAACAACAGCAAAATAAAAATTATTAAAGTCTTCTGATTTTTCATAGACTATTGATTCTATTTTTTGAACTTAAATGTTTTAAAAAATAGGACTATGCCTGATAGAGAACTTATAAGGGCTAAAATTGACAAAATCTTAATTAGAAAGTTATTTATATTTTCTCGTTCAGAATAATCAATAATATGCGCTCCCCAGAGGAAATCCCAAATACGCCAAGAATCTGATCTGATGGCGGTAACTTCACCAGTAAAGGCATCAACATAAACATTAATATTGTCTGTTGTTGAAGTGGCAACCTTAAATATAGGTAAATTTCTCCCTCTAAATTCAGCTCTTATCTCTGGCTTATCAATTCGTTGAACCATTAAAGGTATCAATTTAGTGCTTTGTCTAACTACTTCTCTCACCTCCTCTTCGTTCAGCTCATCCAGATTTTGACCTTGAAGGTCTGTGTAGCTAAAGCCTGAATCTGTCTCCACTTTAATAATCCATTCATCCAGTCTTCTTACAAAATTTACATTTTTTCCAGAAAAACTACTTTCAACTTCTTTAAGATTTAGTTTTGAAACCTTTTGTTCAATTAAATACTGCTCCCCTCTTACCAGTTCAATTTTGTTAAAAGCGAAATATATGCCTGAGACGGTCCATAGCAGTAATTGGATAGATATTACTAAACTCAAGTACTTGTGAAATAAACGAATCATTTAAACCTCATATTAAAGTTAATCAAGTAGGTCTAAAAGGATTAGCTTTTTAGCTAAGACTAACCCCAGACAAGTACTCATGAAAATTAAATGCAAGAAAAGTTAATAAGGCGCCCAAAACAATGGATAACATATCGTAATGAATTTTTGGGATTACTTCTTTAGATTCTGAGTTTCTGAGTTCTGCTACTAAAACAGAAATAGAAGAATAAGCTAAAAAGGATCCGAACAAAATAACTGAGGTAGTATCTGGATTGACCATTAAATGTAAAACAGTCCAGATTGCTATACCTAAAGACATGGGGTGCTTTGTGTATTTCTTTATATAAGTCGGCATGTTGGCCGCAATAAATAAAGTAAGTGAAAAAAACATAATGTATTTTGCATAGATATAAGCTTTTCCATTAATTGAATATAGAAAGTTAGACTTGCTCTCATAGCCAAATATTATTAGCAGAATTCCTGTTAGGGCAACTACAGAGAACAGCCCCATGTAAGGGCCTTCACCCAATTTATCTTTTAAATAAAACTTTAATTTCCCAATTAATGGAACTAAATGGATTCCAAAAAAAATAATTATCCCTGAATAAAACATTATTAAAATCTTACCTTAAACTCTGGTCTCTTGGTGTAGAAGTTCTTGGATCAGTAAAGAACGGATAAATTTGCTGTCTTAAGTATCCTTTTGGGAAACTTTCGTCTTCAAGTCCCATCTCTTTAGGCCAGTCATCTAAAGGCAGATGATAAGTACCAAACATCTTATCTATAAAAGGAAAATGAATTGCAAAGTTCTTATTATGGGTTTCTTTAGCTTTACTATGATGCCAATGATGATATTGAGGAGTGACGAATACATACTTTAAAAGACCAAATGGAATTCTTGCATTGGTATGAGCAGTCACTGCTTGCAAAGCAACAATGACTACATAAAAATAAAAGACATCATTTGAGAAACCAAGAACATATAAAGGAATGTAAGAAAAGGACCTGGTTATGAGAATATCAACCAAATGTAATCTTGAACCTGCTATCCAATCTACGTATCTAATGGAATGGTGAATGGAATGGAATCTCCACATAAAAGAATTTACATGAAATAAGCGGTGTATAAAGTATTGGAATAAGTCTGCAACTAACATAGCTAAAAATAACTGCGCTATAAAAGGCAAACCTGAAACTAAGTTCTGTATTTCATTCATGCCTAGATCGCTAAAAAATATTTCGGCCGGCATTTTTACTGCAACCGCAGTATATTGAATGAGAAGTTGAGCTTTAAAGAGGTATATTAAGTCTGTTCTCCATTCAGGGTGAAACTTTGATTGATTCTCTCTTTTAGGGAAAAATAATTCCAAGGGAATAAATATAAGAGACAAAGCTAAAATTTCTAAAACCAGCCAATCTAAGCTGATTGAAAAAGCTCCTTGATCAAAGCTTTCCACTTCAATATTACTTCCACCAAGAATAATTGCTGCTACAGACACTGTCATGCCTATGAAAGCAAATTTTGCTCTTTTGCTAAGAAGTAAACTTAAAAAAGCAAACAAGAAAGAAAATAATAAGCCTGCAAAGATCATCCATCTAAATATGTGGATGGGATAGTTAATTCTAAATTCTGCAGTAGTTAAATATTCTGGAAAAAGAAAACATACAACTGCACCAAGGGATAGAAGGGAAAAAAAGATGGAAAGGTAACCGCTAATTATGCCGTCTCCTAAAATAGCCTTTTTAACTTCTTGATTCATACCTAAATAATCGAATTAAACGCTCTATATTTGCATAAAAATTTATATAATCTAAAACTGGGTTCATCAATCCACTTGTAACACAATAGCTTTTTGAATGATCCTTATGGTGTTTTTTATGTAAATCAGGATTTAGTATTAGCCCTAATTTCTGCAGCTTTTTAATTATAGGTTTTTGATTTCTCTGATGTGCCCATTTATGGAAAAGATTTGTACAGAAGGTTCCTATACAAACCCCAATCAAAATAAAATGTCCATAAATTGAGTTTGGGCTATATAAATAATTGCTTTCAGAGAAGGTTGCTAAGTATAAAAAAGGCATAAATATAAAAAAACTGGTTGTGTCTTGTTCGATAAACTTATCTTTTGTAATTAAAAGAGGATAAGAATGGTGTTCTCTAAAAGAGTAAATAATAAAGTTGCCTATAACAGGCGTTTCTTCATCAAAAAAAGTATCGCAAAACCAATGGATAGTTCCAGTTATAAAGTCGGCTAGTAAATATCCTACAAATAAAGCTGGAAGAACCAACCAAGAAAATCCGTAAATAAAACCATGTAAGCAAAGTTTAATAAATAAAGAACATAGAATTATCAAACTTACACTAACTGATAATGTCTTTATTCTAGTTAACACTAGACTTTGTTTATTTTTTTCTCTTTTCTCCATGCTTTTAAACTCATAGGTGGCTTCCTAAAAATGATTTAAAATTTTCAGAGTAAAACTTACTTTTTTTTATTTCATCCACTTGTACCAAGGTCTTCTCATATCTTCCTATAGGATCATCAGTTCCTTCATGGTGGGGGTAATCAGAAGCAAACATGAGTAGATCTTCTGCCCCACTAGTAAGTAACCAGCCTATGTCTTCTCCTGGAAAGGGGGTAACCTTAATGTGTTTTTGAACATACTCGGAAGGAAGTAATTTTACATGGGATAGATCCTGCAACCTCCTAAATGCTCTATAAGATTGATCTAAATGTTTCATCCATGAGATTATCCAAGAAGCGCTAAGCTCAACGACTCCTACTCTCAATTTTGGAAAGCGATTGAATACCCCATCAAAAATCATTGCTGCCAAAAAAATTTCAGCGTTATAAGCAATACCCATAAATGCAAGAGCATCTCTTGGGGCATCGCCCTCTTTATGTTCAGGTACAGAACCCCCATTATTATAAAAAGGCAAAGGTACTGGATCCCAACTTCCATCTACACCTACGTGTAAAGTGATAGCCATATCAAAGTCTTGAATTTCTTTCCAAACAATATCGTAATCTGGATGTGTAAAAGACTTTCCGCCAGTAGGAGGAATTGTGTCGATCAGAATTACAGAAAAATCGTTTTTTATGGCTTCTTGTAAATACTCTAGCGCAATTTCAGCTCCAAATTGAAAAGGTATATACGCGGCCCCATGCATTCTTGAATCGCCTGAACAGAAAGCTGCCATACCCCTATTTAAAGCGTTGATACCGCCCATAACCACTGCATCACTTTTAGCTGCAATTACCTGGTCGAAAGCACTAGTTGGAAAAACTATATGCCCTTTAAAGCCCAAAAGATCATTTGCTAATTTTCTTTCTTTTGAATCAAAAGCTCCTAAACCTTCCCAGCCCTTATGATTCCAACCCATAAATTCTTCTTTTGCTTTATTCAAGGTTGTTTCAGAGGAATTGCGTTCATTAAAATTTGAGATAGCTTTATCAACTCTCGTTAACGTTTCCTTATCCCCTTCGACGAAGGGCTCTAATTGATTCTTTATTTCTTTATCCGCAAATTCGACTATCCAATCTGGTCTTTCCATCATGTGCGTGTCAGCATCATAAATATCTTTTCTATGTGCATATGTCATTTTGATTCCTCAGTTATTGACTAATTTAATTAGTCACAAAGAGAATTGTAAAGAACTTAAGTTACTTTAGAAGGCCACAAAGAAATAATTAAGTAGTAACTTCCTGCAACTCCAAAGATGATCCAAGCAAAAGTAATTGAAGTCTCGGGTAAAACATTCCAAATAGGACCTTGACCTCCAACAGGAAGAATCAATTGGAAAAAACTGGACAAAATATAGATTGTTATTGCCTCTCTAGTACCCCTACCCACATCGTGAAATCTTCTCACGGTTAAACCTAATAAAGGTAAAAAAAACAGAGCTAGAATTCCTAAAGACACATAATTAAGTGCTTCTGGATCTAAATCTGGACCCATAGAAATTCCTAAAATAATTCCTACTACCACCCCTACTATTAGATTAAATATAAGGAAGAAGAGCATAAACCACCAGAACTCACTTCTTGTAGCCCTCCCTTCCAAATTAAAATAATTTTTAAACAGGACGTTGTCTATAGACTCTCCAAATTTCATAGTTATCTCCTTTTAATCAATATTAATTATCTAGCATAAGATTTACAAGATCTTCAACAATAAACAGTGGTGGCTGTCCTTGTTCTAAAACCACAGAATGGAAATCTTTAATATTGAAATCCTCTCCTAATTTCTCTTTTGCTTTTTCTCTCAGTTCTAGGATTTTAAGCATGCCCATCTTGTAACTACAAGCTTGTCCCGGCCAAACTATATACCTTTCTATTTCAACTCTTACTTCAGTGTCAGACATACCAGTAATATCCTTCATATAAGCCATGGCTTCTTCTCTTGTCCAACGTTTGTAGTGCATGCCAGTATCCACAACCAATCTAACTGCTCTAAATAATTCACTCTGCAGTACCCCTAATTCATCATAAGGATCTTCGGCTAATCCAGCTTCTAGCGCCAATATTTCTGAGTACAAGGCCCATCCTTCACTGAAAGCTGAAGTGCCGTAACCAAATCTTCTATACAAAGAAAGATTTTCATTTTCAAGATTAAGAGCTACTTGAAGATGATGACCAGGAATGGCCTCATGAAAAGCCAAAGTTCTCATGCTATAGGTAGGTGTTTGTTTAATGTCATAAAGATTGGCATAAAAAACACCAGGGCGACTTCCGTCCAATGCAGGAGACATGTAGTAGCCTCCAGCTTGATTCTGTTCTGAGTATTCAGGAACCGCTCTTACTTCGACCTTGGATTTTGGCATATTATGAAAATAAAGTTCCGATATGTTCCATGTCTCTTCAACAATGGAATTGTAATCCGCGACAACTCTCTCTTTCCTGTCTGGCGTGTCTGAATACAAAAAGTTACTGTCTTCATTAAGTGAATTCATAAGTTGCCCTACTTTGACTTGATCTCCATAGCCCAAATCAAAAGCTATTTGCTGCATACGTTTTGTGATTCTCTCAACTTCAGAAAGTCCGATATTGTGTATATCCTCTGCGGAATAATCTGTGGTGGTGTAAACCTTGAGTCTTAGGGCATAAAATTCATCTCCGTTTGGTAAGGACCATACCCCATGATATTGGTTAGCTTTTTTTCTGGTTTCGTTTACGAAGTCATACAGGAGTTTAAAGCCTGGGGTAACACTATTCTCTATTGCATTATCCAGTTTTGAGATTAAATCACTGGAAACCTCAGAATCTAAATTTAAGTCTTCTATTTTTCTCAAAAAAACACTTCTTAGTGGGTTTTCATTTTCTTTAAAGTTAAGAAGTTCTTCTAATTGACGAATAACATGATCAAAAACAAATTTTGGAGGAAATATGCCTGCTTTCTTTTGCGCATTTAGTGTTTCTAGAGTTGCCTTAAAAGAATCATCGAATAAATTAAGTCTGTCTATGTAAGCTTCAGCTTCCTTAACGTTCCTAATTGGATGAACATCTGTCATAAATTCAACAACGTTTAGATGAATACCTCCTATCTGATTCAGGGGGTAGTTGTGAAAAGGAAATTCTTCTGTTTCTTTTATAAAATTAGAAATATCAAAGACAGCTATTTCTTTAGTTATTTTTTGCTGCTGCGATAAAGATTCATCTTTATAAGAAAGTAGACGTGTTTTTAATTTCTTGGCATCAATAAGGTCTTCTTCCATATCACTCAGTCCTGTTATAGAGATTTTTGATTGATGATTTGTTAACCAATTGAACCTATCGACCACTCCCAGATAAGTTAAGGATTCAGGCGAATCTACCATTTCTAATATAAGCTCTTTAGCTAGATAATGATCTAAAGAAAAAGGTTTAAATAAGAGTAAATTACCTAAATAAAATATTCCTACTATTAGTAGCAGTCCTACAGAATATACAAATCCTTTAAATAACTTTTTCATATTTTCTCAAGTCTGACTGGAATACCTTCACAGTTCTCTTTACTTGTCGAACCAAAAGAAAGAATATCTAACATCTTATCTGCTAGTCCATACTTTTCTCTTCTTAATTTATGATAAACATCGTGTGAGTCCCTGTCATCAAAGGCTAGGTACTTTTGTTCTTCTCCTTCTCTGGTAATGAAAATCCCTGAATCATCAATTAATCCTCGTATCCAATAAGATTCACTATCGCCATGTTCAATCCATGATTTATTATCTGCATCTACTATCCATACTCTAATATTCTTATTACTTCCGTCCGCTTCTGGTCTAACTAGTGTCGCTACCTCACCACCTAATTCAGATAAACCAAACATTAACACCCCATAAACAATGGCAATACTTATTAAAATAACAACCAGCTTTAAAAATTTTGTCATAACACTCTCTTTGAGTTATATATTTTTTGTATCAAAAAGTATAGTTTCATTACCTGGCGAGGGAACTTTAGGAATATATTGGGCCGCAATTAAAGAAAACAAAGCAAATAAAGCACCGATGTAAAACACCAAAGTATGTGACCATATCCATACAATTCCTAAGGCTGCAGGAATAATTACAGCAGCTATATGATTGATAGTAAAAGAAACTCCTGCACTGCTAGCGATGTCTCGTGGATCAGCTATCTTTTGAAAATAAGTACTAATTGCAATAGCCATGGCAAAGAACATATGATCTAAAATATAAAGAAAGGCAGCTAACGTAGCGTTTTGAACAAGACCGTATGCTATAAAAACAATTATTAGGCCAATATATTCAAACGTTAGTGCTCTTCTTTCACCAAACCTACCAATAAGCTCGCCAATTCTCTCAGCAAAACTCCAATTGAATGCATAATTAATTAGAAACAGTAAAGTAACTTCTGCAGCACTATAACCAAACTTTTCAACCATCAGAAAAGCTGCAAAAACCACAAATATTTGTCTTCTGGCACCAGATAAAAAAGTGAGTACGTAAAATAGCCAATAGCGTTTCCTAAGTACTAAGTTCTTGTTTTGCGGTACTTTAGAAGGAAACACTGGGAACCCTATGAACATCACAAAAGCCAACACAATACAAATGCCACCCGCTATAACAAAATTTATAAAATAAGGTATTTCAAAAACTTCCAATAAGATCCACAGAGAACCATAGACCAATAAAGAGGTTAGAGAACCGACGGCTATAAGTTTTCCTAAGATCTTCGGAGCTTCCTCTTTTGATAACCATTGCAAGCTCAAGGACTGCTTTACGGCTTCGAAATAATGAAAACCAGTACTCATAACAATAGTTGTGAAATATAAACCGTAAGTAGAAGGAAAGAACCCAGTCATAGAGACCCCCAGTCCCAATAGAGCCAGAGCAAAAACTGCAAATATCTGTTCTCTAATAATAAGAATGACAAAAACGGCGGTAAAAGATAAAAACCCTGGAACCTCCCTAAGGCTTTGTAGAATACCAATCTCCACACCAGTAAAAGCAGCTTTTTCTACTACAAAGTTGTTTAACATTGCGGACCAGACATTAAAGGCCACTGGCATTGCTATAGACATAAGAATTAGCAATGTGATTGGATTAATTATTCCCTTTTTAGTTATTTCTTTCATCAAAGTGGCGAAGCTTCTATTAAAAAACCGGAAACGGTTACTGAAAAAGTTTATTTTCCTTAAGAGCTACTTCTAAAGCAAACTTATCTATACAATCCACATCATATTATATGGTACATAAACATTACCTATCAGCATTAGCTATCTTTCTAACCTTTGCTCTATTCTCTTTACAGCACTTCACAACTCAGCCCCCAAGCCCAAAAGGACTTGATACACCAGAGAATGAGTTCTCGGCTGTTAGAGCTCACAACATTCTAAAATCTCTTCTTATAGAGAATAAGCCTCATCCTGTTGGCTCTGACCTTAATAAAGTTATTAAAGAAAGACTAAAAAATGAATTAGATAAATTAGGCATAGAACACCAAGAACAAAAAACATGGGCTTGTGCTTCAAGATTCACATACTGTGCCGAAGTAGAGAACCTAATAGGGATTATACCGGGTAAAACTGACCTACCTTATCTAGCTATCATGGCCCATTATGATTCGGTTCCTATGGCACCAGGTGCTGGGGATGATGGAGCTGGGGTGGTAGCGATACTCGAAACAGCTAGAGCACTAAAACTGGAAGCGCCTTATAAACATCCAATTATGTTAATCCTCACAGATGCTGAGGAAAATGGTCTTATAGGTGCAGAGGCTTTTTTTAATCAACACCCTTTAGCCAAGGAAGTAGGTATTGTTCTCAATGTTGAAGGCAGCGGATCTTCTGGAAGCAGCATGGTACTCAGAACTTCAGATAGTAATGAGCTTTTAATAAAAAGTTATTCAAGCGATAACATAAGTCCTTACGGATACTCTTTTATTAAAGAAATTTTTAAGAGGATGCCTAATGACACGGATTTTAGTGTTGTTAAAAGAGCCAAGATATCAGGCATAGATTTTGCTTTTGCCGGTGAAAGGAATCATTACCACACTCCAAATGATACTGTGGAAAATATTGATCTCAGAACTATCCAGCACCATGGAGAAAATATCTTACCTTTGTCAAAGAATTTGGCATCCGTTGATTGGGATGACATGGGAGATGAATTTGTTTATGGAGGAGAAATATATGGTATTTGGACTCAGTGGAAATCTAGTTACAGTCTTTTTATTTGTATCTTCTCAGCTCTCTTATTAATTACAACTCTTATTAGGTCAAAAACCAATATAAAGAAAACAATGCTAGGTGTATTGTTTTCTCCCTTAACTTTATTAACAACAATATTGTCCGGTGTTACGGGATTTTATCTGTTGTCCTTTCTTTCTGGAAACGTAATTAGTTGGCCTGGCATAGATTGGCCTTATCGTCTGTTATTAATAGGTTCTACCACAATAGGTGCACTGATAGGAACTGTAATTAGTAGAAAGTTTGTAAATCAAAATGAGATGGTATTTGGTTCTTGGTTCTTTTGGCTCATATTGACTTTAACTATCACTATTTTATTACCAGATGCAGCCAATATATTTATTCTTCCGCTAATCTTTGCCAGCATATTATTGTTCCTTGCAAACTTCTTAAAAGAAGAGAACCGACCAATATTCTTACTTCTGACCCTAGTAGTTACACTCCCATTAACCTTAGGACTTATATTTTCTTTAGAGCAAAGCCAAGGTTATAAGTTAGTTTGGGCAGTACTACCTTTTGCAGGTCTGTACGCTTTAATAATCTCGCCTTTCTTATATTCTGTAAATACTAAATCCACTATCTCATTTGTAGGCATAGTTACCTTTGTAGCTTTAATGGCAGGAAGTTTTACTAATCTTTATACGGAGAAAAGACCTCAACATGTAAATATTCATTTTTATGAAGATCTTGATTCAGGTAAATCTTTCATTCATCTATCAGGCAATTACAAGAATAATTCATCAGATCCAGAACCTTTGATTGAACCTTTATCTTCTTTTGTAAATACTCAAGATACTAGAGCACTAATTCCATTTACTAAAGAGTATGTATTTAGATATTGGGCTGAAACAAGATCCAGCGGATGGGAAGGTCCTTCAATAGAAAAGGAAACAAAGATAGATGAGAATAAATTAGTAAAACTTAATTTATCAAGCAATAGATCTGCCAGCAGATTGGTTTTACTTTTGCCAAAAGATTCAGGTTTAAAATCCTTTCTCTTAGGATCTTTAGAAATTGAACCAGTTTTAAGTAGCTGGGGCCTCTATAAAGGCTATTACGTTATTTATCTAAATGGTATTTATGACAAGCCTGTTGAATTAACCCTCAACTTTGACTCTGATAAATCGGAAGCAAGTGCGTACTTGATGGACATAAGCACCGTGCTACCGCCACATTTAGATAAGTTGTATAAAGATAGGTCGGGTATATTTTCTCCGGTTCATAGAGGAGACCAAGCAATATTAATTAAAAGGATTTCAATATAACTTTATTAACCTATTTAAGGAGTTTAAATGTCTGATAATGTACAAACAATCAAAGCTTTTATCGCTGCTTGGTCAAATCTGGATGTAGATGAGTTAGTTGGCTATTTCTGTGAGGATGGCATCTACTACAACATGCCAGCACAACCAGTTCAGGGACATGAAAAACTAAAGTTATTTATTGAAGGGTTTATAGCAAAGTGGACAAAAACTACTTGGGAAACTCTAAACATAATAGGTGAAGGAAATGTGGTCATTGTGGAACGCCTTGACCGAACAGAAGTAGGAGATATCAAAGTGGATTTACCTTGTTGTGGTGTCTTTGAAATGGAAGAAGGAAAAATTAAAATTTGGCGAGATTATTTTGATATGGGTACTTACACAAAACCCTT
>ERZ651768.1466-NODE-1466-length-17259-cov-5.353451_pt1 | contig 17259 bp, 17 predicted proteins | sample MGYA00514754_ERZ651768 | MGnify/ENA metagenome assembly ERZ651768
AATCTTTTTATTTGCTTTTGCTAAAAATATATGGCTCTGAATATTTTCCCATTTTTTATCATCACTAGGGAAAAATTTGCCAATATCACCTAATCCTGCGGCCCCCAATAAAGAATCCACCATTGCATGAATTAAAGCATCTCCATCAGAATGACCAACTGAGCCAAAGGGGGATTTAATATCTATACCGCCAATAAATAATGGTAACCGTTTTTTTAATTTGTGAACATCATATCCTATTCCTGTTTTTACCATTTCTTATTCTCTGTCCACTTTTATTTTTGCTATTTCCCAATCAAGTTTATTAGTGATCTTAAAGTTTTCACTGTCCCCATTAATAATTTTTATTGAATATCCACTTAATTCCATTAGAGTGCACTCATCAGTCACATTGACATCACTATTTTTTTTATATGCGTCTAACAGTTTATCCTTATGAAAGGTTTGTGGGGTCTGCGACATCCAAACTATGTTCCTGTCAATTGTTTTATCAATAAAGCCATCTTTAACAATTTTGATTGTGTCAACACTTGGTATTGCTAATATAGCACCATCAAAATCCTTACACGAGTTCACAGTCTCAGTTATTAGTGATTCTCTAACAAATGGTCTAGCAGCATCATGGACACAAATAAGATCACTTGTCGTATTAGTAGATAGAATACCATTCAATACTGATTCATTTCTCTTAACTCCGCCAGCAATTACTTTAATATCTATATTTTTTGATATTGATTTAAAAATTTCTAAGGATAGAATTGTACTAATAAATTTTTCAGGGACAACAAAAACTACTTCATTAATTAACTTTGACCGTATAAATGGGGCTAATGTATAACTCCAAAGAGGCTTGCCCTTTAATAGCTTGAATTGTTTTTCTTCGCCAAATCTAGACCCAGATCCAGCGGCTGGTATTATTGCAGAAACCTTAAACAATTTTATGCTTCTATGTTTTTATTATTATACAATTATCATTGCATCACCATAGCTCAGAAATCTATAATCATATTTTTTTGCTTCTCTATATGCCTTTTTTAATAAATTAATATCAGCAAAAGCACTCACCATCATCATGAGAGTAGACTTTGGCATATGAAAATTTGTTACCATAGAATCAACCATTTTATATTCGTAAGGCGGATAAATAAACTTATCCGTCCAGCCTCTTTTCGGCGATACCATAAATCCAGAAACCACGACTGTTTCTAGGGCCCTAATTGTGGATGTCCCAATTGCAACAATTTTTCTGTGCTTCTTCCTTGCCTCATTAATAGCCATAGCTGTTTTTGGAGAAACCTCAAAATATTCAGAGTCCATCTGGTGTCTATTTAAATCTTCCACTTGAACCGGTCTAAATGTCCCCAAGCCGATATGTAAAGTAATATATTCTATTCTAACACCTTTTTTCTTAAGCCTGTTAATTAATCCATTCGTAAAATGGAGACCGGCAGTAGGCGCAGCAACAGCACCCCGCTCAGTAGCATAAACAGTCTGATACCTTTTCTTATCACTTGGCTCAGGTTCTCTAGTAATATAAGGAGGGAGGGGTGACGTTCCAATACGATCAATAATATCATGAAGTTCTGACTGATTTTCTGATTCAAAACGCACTACTCTTCCGCCAGACACAGTATTATCAATCACATCACACATAAGTTTTGGAGTAAAAACTAGTTTATTGCCAATTCTAACTTTTCTTGCCGGTTTAACCATAACTTCCCAAAGATTATTTGCTAATTCTCTAAGTAAAAATACTTCTACCTTAGCATCAGTACGATCTTTCGTAGCAAAAAGCCTAGCGGGGAATACTTTAGTATTGTTTAAAATCAATAAATCATTTTTTCTTAAATAATCCCCAATGTTATTAAATTTTTTATGCTCTATTGTCTTTGTTTTTTTATTTACTACCATTAGTTTAGCCTGATCGCGTTTTTCACCGGGATATTGTGCAATATACTTTTTGGGCAATGGATAGTCAAAATCCCCAAGTTTATATTTTTTCTTTTTTTCAATCATTGAATAAATCCTTTTGATTATTTTTTATTTGTTTACCTAATAATTTGTATGCAGATTTTTGAGCAAGTCTCCCTCGAGAGGTTCTTTGCATAAACCCCTGCTTAATTAAAAATGGTTCATAAACATCTTCAATGGTAGAAGGATCCTCGCCGACCGCTACTCCTAAAGATTTTATACCCACTGGACCACCAGAAAATTTTTCAATTAATGTCTCTAGTATATTACGATCCATCACATCAAGACCATTTTCATCAACACCAAGATGATCAAGGGCTCTATTTGCCACTTCATAAGTTATTTTACCACTTGCTTTTATCTGAGCATAGTCTCTAGCTCTTCGCAAGATACGATTTGCAACTCTAGGAGTACCTCTACTACGAGTTGCTAGCTCCATCGCTCCTTTATCATCAACATCAACTTCAAGTATATCTGCTGACCTGCAAATAATATGAAATAGGTCTTCAGGCTCATAATAATCCACTCTTAATACAATACCAAACCTATCACGTAAGGGAGATGTAAGATTACCTAATCTAGTAGTAGCTCCAACTAAAGTGAAAGGTTCTACGTTTAACTGTACACTCCTTGCACTTGGACCTTTGTCAATCATGATATCAATTTTATAATCTTCCATTGCTGAGTATAAATATTCTTCAACTACGCTGCTTAGTCTATGAATCTCATCTATGAAAAAAACATCCCTATTTTGAATGTTTGTTATCATTCCCGCCAAATCTCCAGCTCTTTCGATTACTGGGCCTGAAGCTTGCCTAATATTAACATTTAGCTCCTTTGAAATAATATTTGCTAAAGTTGTCTTCCCAAGCCCTGGGGGGCCGAATAAAAGAACATGGTCTAATGCATCTTCTCTGCCATTAGCGGCATCAATAAATAGTTTTAGATTCTCTACTAATTCTTTTTGCCCAATGAATTCCTCAAATTTTATAGGCCGAAGAGATTTCTCAACTATTATATCTTCTTCAAAAGGAGTAGGGTCGGTAATATAGATTTCTGTCATACAAATAAAAGAAAATAAATAGTGTTAATTCAGGCCTTAAAGATACAATTTCAAATTGTTGTCACCAAGTCTGCTGATTTAGTTTATTTAATAAATACTATCCAATAATAATTTCTTTCAAAAATTTTCCTGTATAGGAATTAGTTTCTTTTATTATTTGCTCAGGAGTCCCTACAGCTATAATCTCTCCACCATCATCACCTCCTTCAGGTCCTAAGTCGATAACCCAGTCTGAAGATTTAATTACATCCAGATTGTGTTCAATAATAATCACAGTATTACCACGATCAACTAACTTTTGTAATACTCTAAGTAATATTCTTATATCCTCAAAATGTAACCCTGTTGTTGGCTCATCAAGTATATAGACGGTCTTTGTAGTACTCATTTTTGATAGTTCAGTAGATAGCTTTACTCTTTGTGCCTCTCCACCCGAGAGGGTTGTGGCCTGTTGGCCAAGATGTATATAACCTAGCCCAACATCCTGTAAAGTTTTCAATTTTTTTGTAATAGAAGGTATGTTTTCAAAAAACTTTAATGCGTCATCAACATCCATATCCAAAACATCTGAAATAGACTTTCCTCTGTACTTTATCTCTAGGGTTTCTCGATTATAGCGCTTTCCTTTGCAAACTTCACATGTTACATAAACATCAGGTAAAAAATTCATCTCAATTTTAATTATTCCATCACCCTCACAAGATCCACAGCGCCCTCCTTTTACATTAAATGAAAACCTGCCAGGCTTATAACCTTTTATTTTTGAATCAGGGAGTTTTGAAAACAGGTCCCTGACAAAAGTAAATAATCCTGTGTAAGTTGCTGGATTCGATCTCGGCGTTCTACCAATAGGTTTCTGATCAATTTGAATTATTTTATCAATAAACTGTACACCATCTATTGATAAGTATTCCAAAGGATACGCTCTTGAACCATTTAATTCGCTAGACAGTATTGGATAAAGCGTTTCATTAATCAATGTGCTTTTTCCACTCCCAGAAACACCGGAAATAGAAATCAATCTTCCAAGTGGAAAACTAACGCTAACATTTTTGAGATTATTCCCTTTTGCACCTTTTAATTCTAAGCGTAGAGAGCCTGTGTTTCTTCTTTTCTTTGGAATTTTAATATTTTTCTTACCTGATAAATATTGTCCTGTTAATGACTTTTTTGACTTTACTATATTCACGGGCTTGCCTGAAAAAACAATTTCACCTCCCAGTTTTCCAGCTTTAGGCCCAATATCAACGATAAAATCAGCTGCCTCCATAGTGTATTTATCATGCTCAACAACTATAATGGAATTCCCGATATCCCTTAGTTTTTTTAATGTCGCGAGCAATCTGGCATTATCTCTTGGGTGTAAACCAATGGACGGCTCATCAAGAATATACAAAACACCCATTAGCTGTGATCCTATTTGGGTTGCCAAACGAATTCTTTGAGACTCTCCACCAGATAATGTAGTAGCTGAGCGACTTAATGATAAATACCCCAGACCTACATTATTTAAAAATGAAAGTCTCTGATTTAACTCTTTAATAATTTGATCTGCTATTAGTTGTTCTTTTTTATTTAAATCAATCTTTTTAAAAAATATTTGTAACTGTTTGACAGACATAAATGATATGTCTCCAAGATTTTTTTTATTTATTAATACAGATCTGCTTTCTTTTTTTAGCCGAGTACCACTACATGAAGAACAAGGTCTCATGCTCATAAATTGCTCAATCCATTCTCTTATACCATTAGACTTCGTTTGTTTATATCTTCTGATTAAATTGGGGATTGCTCCTTCCCATCCTCCATTATAGGTACCAGTCCACCTATCTGAACTATAATGCATTTTGTATTCAGTTGAACCTGAACCATATAATAGAACATATCTAATATCTTTATTTAGCTTTATCCAAGGTGTAGAAAAATTAAAATCGAGATGTTTCGATAGACTTTTTAAAATACTACCATACCAATTACCTCTAGGCTGCTCACCCAAAGAAACTATTGCACCTTGAATTAGAGACTTATTTTTATCTGGCACAACTAGATCAGGATTAACTTCCATATGGGAACCAATCCCCTCACATTTTTTGCAAGCTCCAAATGGTGAATTAAATGAAAACATCCTTGGAGATAATTCATCTAAACTTATTTCACATTTAGTGCAAGCAAAATTCTCACTATAAATATGCTCATTATCAGGTAACTCATTTACCAAAATAAGACCTTCCCCCAACTTCAAAGCAAGTTCAACAGATTCAGTAATTCGCTCATGCATTTTTCTATCTACTATCAACCTATCAACCAAAATCTCTATAGTATGTTTTTTATTTTTGTCCAGTTTAATAGTATCATTAACCTCGCATATTTCTCCATTAATTCTTGCTCTTAGAAAACCTTTTTTTGAAATCTGTTGTAATACATTTTTATGCTGTCCTTTTTTTAATCTAATTATGGGTGCCAGTATATAAATCTTTGTTTTTTTTCTAAGTTTGAAAATTGTATCGACTATTTGCTGTACAGACTGTTTTTTTATTTGACTTCCACATTTCCAACAATGAGGCTTGCCTATATGTGCAAAAAGCAATCTTAAATAATCATGTATCTCAGTCACTGTCCCAACCGTGCTCCTCGGATTCCTAGCATTAGCCTTTTGTTCAATACTAATGGCTGGAGATAACCCCTCTATGGTATCCAATTCAGGCTTTTCCATGAGCCCTAAAAACTGTCTAGCATAGGTAGATAGTGATTCTACGTACCGACGCTGTCCTTCGGCATATATAGTGTCAAACGCTAAGGAAGATTTCCCAGAACCAGATAACCCTGTAATGACAACCAATTTGTCTCTCGGAATAGTAATGTCAATATTTTTTAAGTTGTGTTGCCTGGCACCTTTAATAACAATATTTTTTAAGGACTTCTCGGTATCAAATATTTTTTTAATTTTAGGCATCCTGTATTTTACACTTAAATTTAAACCTGCCCCAAAACTCTTTAATGTTCTCTATCTTTATTAATTAATATCTATAGTTTGTAAAATAATATTTATTATGAACACCCTAAAAAATCATTTGCTTATTTCTGTCCCACATATGAATGACACTTTCTTTGGAAAATCTGTGGTTTATATTTGTGATCATAATAAAGAAGGCGCCATGGGGTTAATTATAAATAAACCAATTAATCATAGAGAGGTTGAAGAAATTATTAAAATAGAAAATTCGCAAGGTAATCAATTAGAAAATGTTAAAATAAAAACTTTCTTCGGTGGGCCTGTATTAACAGAAAAAATGATTGTTCTTCATACAAACACTTTAAAAACAGAAAATACTGTTGTAATAACTGATAAAATTTCTATCTCAAGTGAAAAAGATATTTTTAAAAAGATTGATAAAAATATAAAATATAAAATATTTTTGGGACATTCTGGATGGGAAGCTGGCCAACTTGAAAGAGAAATTGAAAATGGAGACTGGTTATTACAGGCCTCTAATATTAAGTTATTATTTGATATACCATCAGAAGAAATTTGGGAACATGCAACAAAATCATTAGGTATTAATATTAATGATATTTCCAACATTGGCGGCATGGCTTAAATGTCCCCAATTCACCACCATTAAAAAATATATTAACATTAATAAATGAAAAAATATCTGCCTCATTTAACAATAATTATTGCCGCACTCTTATGGAGCGTAGATGCTTTTCTTAGACAATCACTTTATTCCTTATCACCGTTACTAATTATAACAATTGAACATGGAATAGGAAGTTTATTATTTACCCCAATCCTGATCAAGTATTGGGATAACGTAAAAAAACTTAAACAACCAGGCTGGGTTTCGGTCCTTTGGATTGCTTTCTTTGGAGGTATCTGTGGAACATATTTCTACACAAAAGCATTGGGGTATGTTGGTTATATTGATTTATCTATTGTAGTGCTCCTTCAAAAATTTCAACCCTTGTTTGCCGTCTCCTTGGCAGCAATTATTCTGAAAGAAAAATTGTCAAAACGTTATCTTGTATTAGCCTTATTTGCCATGCTCGGAGGATACTTAGTTACATTTGGAAATAAACCTATATCTATTTGGGATAACAATACTATTATTGCCGCTTTATTTTCGCTTCTTGCTGCTTTCTGTTGGGGAAGCTCAACTGTACTTGGGAAGCAAGCATTACAGTATTTGCCTTATACCTTAGTTACTGCACTGCGTCTAATTATTACAACTATTACAGGTTTAATTATAATTATTTTTTCAAACTGGGGTATTATATATAGCCAAATATCATATGATCAATGGAAAATGCTCTTGCTAATTGTATTCTCCACGGGGACTGTTGCTTTATTTATTTACTATTATGGTTTAAATAGACTCCCGGCTTCACACACAACACTTTTCGAGTTATTTTGGCCACTATCTGCTGTGATTATTGATTGGATAATTAAAGGAGAGCCTCTTTCGTTTCCTCAATTATTGGGCGCAATAATACTACTAACATCAATGACTATTCTAACGCAAGAAAACTCTAATGAAAGAACTTAGTCTAAACGATCATAATCATAATCAAAAGTTTAATGGTTTACATGAATTTTTCTGGGGACTTGGTAGCGCTTTTCACACCGTCTACGCAGTTGTCCCATTATTTTTAAAACAATTAGGATCCCCTGAAGCAGTCGCTGTGTCATCTGCAGGTATATTTTCTATTCTTATAGCAATGCCAATGCTTATAACTGCGACACTTAGTCGTAATATAGTAAACTTGAAAAAGGCGATTATGGGCGTTCATTGTTTAATACTTATTGTGTCATTCTTTATGGGTTATACTTTTTCTTTTTCAAGCCTTGGCATTAGTTCAGGTGCATGGAAAATATATTTTTTCTTTTTTATTCTTTATGGATTATCTATTGGAATTATTGTCCCCATCTGGGCAGATTTTTTAGATAAAACTACCATTAAATCCCGTAGGGGGAAATTTTTTGGTGTAGGGTTTGCGTTTAATAGTCTAGGCGGGTTTATTGGTGGAATCATTCTCCAATATTTATTAAAAACAAATGTGCCCTTTCCAAATAACTTCGGTTATGGATTTTTTATATTATTTATTAGCCTTACCATTGGAACAATACTTTTCTATTTTTACATAGAAAAAACAAGAGTGAGTTCTAGTAAAAAAAAATCTTACTCGCAGTTTAAAATAGAAACAAAACAAATAATTAATAGTCATTCTAATTTTCATAAATATCTTTTTTCAAGAATATTTTACTGCGCCACGCTTCCAGCCATGGGTTTGTACGCTATTTATTGTCAGAATAAATTTAATTTCGATATCAGTGAAGCCGGTTTATTCACCGTACTAAATGTGACCTCAATGGGAGTCGCTAGCTATATTTTTGGCGTTGTTGGAGATAAACATGGACATAAAATAAGTATGGTAATAGCATACTCATTTCACCTTTTAGCTGTAGTATTAGCAATAAATGCGAAAAATATGTTTTGGGTGTATGGTATTTTTATCTCTATCGGCGCTGGACAAGGTTCTTTTATGCCGTCAGCAATGAACCTAATATATGATTTTGCGGGAGAAAGAGATAAAAAGACCTACATGGCTCTTATAGATTCTTTTCTTGCTCCATTTGCTTTAATCTTTATATTAGGGATAGGGAGCTTAGTTAATAAAGATGCATATCTGATGTCGTTTTATATACTAGGATTTTGTTTACTAATAGCAATTATCATCCTTCAATTCTTTGTTAAAGATCCAAAAGACAATACTAATCAAATAATATCAGTAGATAGATTTTCTTCTTGATTTTAGAATAGAGCAACATCAATATCCATACATAATAATTATGAAATTATATAAGTATCATAGACAACAATTAATTATAATGCTTGTTGCATTGTTTTGTATATCATGCCAGAAAGACCCTGAGGGACATCTTGAGCTTGGTAACTGGTATCTACAAAAAGGACTTATAGATGAGGCTATTACGGAGTTTCGTGAAGTAAGCAGGCTACTTCCACCTGACCATAGTAAGTTAGATAGAGATCAATTTAAGGTTCTTGGGACCGCCCACTTTAAGCTAGCACTATCATACACAAAAAAAGGTTGGTGGGAATATGCTCTAAAGGAAGCAGAAAATAGTTTTGAGATATCTCCCTCTCCTGATACACATGAATTAGTTGATTTAATAAAAGAAAAATTAGCTCTTCAGAAAAATAAATAGCTTATTAACACCTAATATACAAGAGTGTTATCCATAAAACTTCAAAATGATCCAGATCTATGCTCTCCACCGTCACAATATATTATAGAGCAATTAATAAAATCTGCTTCTGGTTCTAATAATAGCTTTACAGTATTTGCCACATCCTGTGGAGTTGTAGTTCTACGCATAGGATTTCTTTTTTTTGTATCCTCAATCCAAGTTTCCCATCGGGCAGTTATTTTAGTTAGAGCTCGAGTTGGAGTAATCCCAGCCTGAATAGCGTTTGCAGTTATTCCAACCTCTCCTAATTCCCAACCTATCTGTCTAATTATAGCCTCCATAGCCGCCTTTGCTACACTCACTGGCCCATATCCTTCCATTGCAAGATAATTCCCCTCACTAGTTAGACCTAAGATCCTAGAGCCTTCTCCAATCAATTTTTCGTTAAATAATTTTTGAGTCCAGTATAATAATGAATTTCCCATTACATGCACCGTCATATCCATCTGGCGCTGAGTTACTGGCTTATCTCCAAAAAAATTAGTCGTTGTTCCAAATGCTATTGAGTGCAATAGAAGTTTAAGATGCTCTCCACCTATAATTTCCTTTATTTGTGGAATGTATTTATCCATTGTCTCTTCAGATGTCGCGTTTTTATTCCAGTAATGACACTTCCCACCATTCAACTCGCTTACCTTAGAAATTGTTTTTTCTGCTTCTTTTTTTGTTTCTCCACGGTCAAAATGAAACCCTATAATTCCGTAACCCTTTTCTGCTAGACTTATGGCCGTGGCCCCGCCATGTCCTGTAGATGCACCCAGTATTAAAGCCCAGTTTGACATATTACCTCCATTATTCCACACATAATTTACCTGAATTATAAAAACTAAATAGATTCAAATGTTTAATTCACTAATTCGTAATAATTTAATTACTCACAAACCAGCATAATAAAGGGAATACAATTCTATGGAGTCAAAAAATTCTTATAATAAAGATGAACTATTATCAATGGCTAATGGGGATATGTTCGGACAAGAAAATGCAAAATTGCCGCTACAACCGATGCTGATGATTGACAGAATTTTAAGTATCCAAAAAACCGGCGGGACATATGATAAGGGGTCAATTATTGCCGAACTAGACATTACTGATCAGTGTTGGTTTTTTCATTGTCATTTTAAAGGTGACCCTGTTATGCCAGGTTGTCTAGGGCTTGATGGTATGTGGCAGTTAGTGGGGTTTTTCCTTACCTGGAGTGGAGCAAAGGGGAAGGGAAGGGCACTAGGTGTTGGTGATTTAAAATTTAGAGGACAAGTAAGACCTTACCATGAAAAGGTTACATATAAAATTAGCGTAAAAAAACTGATTACAAAGTCTAAATCAATGATCTGGGCTGATGGCGAAATGAGCGCTGATGATAAAAAAATATATACAGCTAAAAATCTTCAGGTTGGTATTTTTGATAATCTGATCTATGATTTTGGCAAAGATCCCTCCCTAGATTCTTTTTAATTATGTCTTTACAATGCGGCATTGTAGGACTTCCAAATGTTGGGAAGTCCACTCTTTTTAATGCATTAACAAAATCAAGTGCTCCGGCAGAGAATTTTCCTTTTTGCACAATAGACCCACATATTGGCATTGTAAATCTTCCTGACAAACGCCTTGATAGATTAAAACAAATATATAACCCGGTAAAAACAACCGCTGCAACGATTGAATTTATTGATATCGCAGGTTTAGTTCAGGGGGCCAACAAAGGAGAAGGCCTTGGGAATCAGTTTCTGGGGCAGATAAGACAAACTTCTGCAATTATCCATGTTATTAGGTGCTTTGACGATCCAAACATTATACATGTTAATGGTTCCGTCAGCCCTTTAAGAGATGCAGAAATAATAGAAACTGAATTATTATTAGCCGATCTTGAAACGTTAGATAGAAAATATGAAAAAACTAAACGTCAAGCTAAAAGCGGTGACAAACAACTAATATCAGAAATTGAATTAATTGAAAAATTAATTGAACACTGTGGGGCTGGTTTATGGGTAAACACTCTTATATTAGACTCTGAAGAAGAAAAAACTATTAAATCATTTCACTTATTAACTAATAAGCCAATCCTTTTTGTAGCTAACGTAAGCGAAGAAGATATAGTTAACAATATAGACAATGAACATATCAACTCATTAAATTATCATGCCAATTCTAAAGGTAGCAATCTTATAAAAGTATGTGCCTCTATTGAACAAGAAATTTCTTTATTATCACCTGAAGAAGAGAAAATATTTTTATCAGAGTATAATCTCGATGAATCTGGATTAAATAAAATAGTACGTACAAGTTTTGAACTTTTGGAATTACATACTTTTTTTACTGGTGGACCAGCAGAAGTAAGATCGTGGACGATACCAAAAGGGGCAACAGCAAAACAGTCCGCAGGTGTCATACACAGCGACTTTGAAAGAGGCTTTATCAAAGCTGAAGTATTCGGCTATAATGATCTAATTAAGCACAAATCAGAAAATGCTTTGTATGAATTAGGCTTAGCAAGAACTGAAGGTAAAGAATATATAGTAAGAGATGGAGACTGTATATTTTTTAAGTTTAATGTTTAGCTAAACATTATTTTTATTGTATCGTTTTTATTGAGCCTGATTATTCTTCGTAATCATCCTCATCGTAATCCTCATCGTAATCCTCATCGTAATCCTCATCGTAATAATACTCTGGAGGATACGCGTAAACATACGGATTATTATATTGGCCACTTTCAGACTTAGGTGCATTAGCAGTGGCATCTTTTTCTTTTTCACCACTGTCTTGTTTTACAACAATAATTCTTGGATCATTATTGTCTGTTTTTATATTATTCTCTTTTAGAGCTTTATCTATCCACTCTTTTTCTTGAGCATTCAGTTTATTTATCGCTCCCACTGGTTGAATAAAAGATTGATAACGAAAAAGCATCCCTGTCAAAATGGAAAAAAAGAGAATCACCAATGCAAACAAGAAACCCTCTGAAACAAACTCGATTCCTCCCCACATATTTTGAGATACACCAAACCCCATAAAGATGCCAACTGATAATAAGACACCAAAGAACATTATCAAGTTACCTAAATTTGAAGGTGGTGATGATTCCATAACCACCATATACAGGAACCATACCAGTATACCTGAAATAGCAATGTATATGCTCAAAAAGTATTCCCCGAGGAATAAGGCCGTAAAAAATCCAATTATAGCACCTAATGGAATAATATAGCCCACCCCGGATTTTATGTCGTTATTCATAACGAGACTCCGATTTTACCTACGAATTACTTCCAAAATTCATTTATTTAGACGCCAATTGCAAGTATTTTTCAATAATTAATTTTTATGGGGTTTTTACAATTATATCAACAATTTTATATATAAAAGTACACTAGTAATTTGAAAACATATGAAAACTGAAAAAATAAAGATTGGGATAATCGGAGTTGGTCATCTAGGACAACACCATGTAAAACATTACCATTTATTAAGCGATGCAAACTTAGTGGGGGTGTATGATACTGACTCTAAAAGAGGAAAGGAAATAGCAACCCAGTATAATACTCGGTTTGTTGATAATCCTTCAAATCTAATGGAACTCTGTGACGCCATTTCAATCGTTACCCCTACAGAATCCCATTTTAATGTTGCAAAAATGGCGATTGCAGATTTTGACTGCCATGTTTTTATAGAAAAACCCATTACAAAAACAATTCAACAGGCAGATGAGTTAATTGAATTAGCAAAAACCAAAAATAAAATAATTCAAGTCGGACATATTGAAAGACTAAACCCGGCTTTAAAAGCACTAGATATATATGAACTAAATCCAAAATTTATAGAAATACAAAGGTTGGCCCCCTATACAATTAGGGGCACGGATGTTCCTGTGGTTTTAGATCTAATGATTCATGATATAGATATATTATTATCACTAGTAAAATCAGATGTTGAAACTATTCATGCTAGCGGGGTTTCAATAATTACAGATTCAGTTGATATAGCACATGCAAGAATTCGATTTAATAATGGAACAGTTTCTAGTGTTACCTCTAGTCGGGTTGCAAAAGACAAAGTAAGAAAAATAAAAATATTTCAGGAGAACCTTTATTCAACAATAGACTTACTTCTTGAACAGACAGAAATCTATAGTGTGATTAAAGATCCTAATCTAATTCCAAGTGCATTGTATACAGAACCATTTACGCAAGACAAAAAAGAAAAATACATTGTATATGAAAAACCAACCCTTGAAAAAGATGATTTATTAGGTTTAGAAATAAAAAATTTCATATCCTCAATCCAAGGGAAAGAAACGCCAATTGTTAGTGGTATAGAAGCTCGAAACGCACTGAATGTTGCCATAAAAATACACGATATGATACTAGAGGATTTAAAATAATGGATATAAGACAGTTTTTTTTTAAAAACAGAAGCTACACACCTATTCCTATTGCATTATTAATTATTTATTGTTCTAAACAATCACAGCCATATATGTTGATTGGATTAGTATTGATAATTATAGGAGAGATACTACGAATTAGCGCTGTTCGATATGCTGGTGGAGCCACCAGAACAAGAAATGTTGGTGCACCTTATTTATGCACCTCAGGGCCTTATTCTTTAACAAGAAATCCTCTTTATTGCGGAAACGTGGTTATATATATTGGAATAGTATTTTTTGCTGGTGGAGGCTGGATGTGGTACATTATGCCCACAGTAGCAATATTTTTTATTTTCCAATACTATCATATAATATCGTTAGAAGAAGAAACCTTGAAAAAAAATTTTGAGGGTCAGTATGAAATATATATTGAAAATGTGCCAAAGCTTTTTCCTCGGCTATCTGCATGGAAAGGAGATAGCCAGATTAGTCCAAAAGGTTTAATTAGTACACTAAAAACTGAAAAAAGAACCCTGCAAAATATTTTCATGATTGCTTCTATAATAATATTTAAAGAACAAATAGTTTATTTTTTTCAAAAGGTTCTATGAACCAAAATATAAATACAATTTTTATCGTTGCTGGTGAACCGTCAGGAGATATGCACGCAGCGAAATTAGTTTCAGCATTAAAAATAATCGCTCCAAAAACAAGATTTTTAGGAAATGGAGGAGATAAAATGGCCGCATCAGGTGTTGAAATTATCCACCATATTAATGATATGTCTGTAATGGGCTTTATTGAAGTAATTAAGCACCTTCCTAAGCTTTTAAGAATTATGCGAAAAACAGTAGATACAATAAAAAATGTCAGACCAGATAGAATTATATTGGTGGACTACCCTGGGTTTAATCTTCGATTAGCAAAAAAAGTCAAAATACTTGAAATACCGGTTACTTACTTTATCTTGCCACAGGTCTGGGCTTGGAAAGAAAAAAGAATAAGAATAATGAAAAAAACAATAGATCAATCTATTTCTATTTTCCCTTTTGAGGCAAAGTGGTTCAACTCTAGAGGATTGAAAACCTTTTATACTGGCCACCCATTCTTAGAAATAGAAAATGATCTCGATGAAAAAATGAGTTTTTTAAAAAAGCATAATTTCAATCAAGAAAGGCCTATAATAGTCTTGCTTCCTGGGAGTAGGCAGCAAGAGATAAACTATCACTGGCCTATTTTTTTAAAAACGATAACTATGCTCCATAAAAAATATCCAGGATTACAAACAGTTGTTGCAAAGTCTAATAACGTAGTGTTAGATCCAGTGCCCAATCATATAAGGGTTGAAGTTAGTTCGGGATCTGCAATTAAATATGGAACCGCTGCAATAAGCTCTTCCGGGACTGCTACTTTAGAATGTGCAATAGCAAATTTGCCAACAGTAGTTTGCTACAAAATGTCATATATCAACTGGATGCTATTTAATTTTTTTGGCAAAGTAAAATACATTTCAATTGTCAACCTACTAGCAAACAAAAAAATTATTCCTGAGCTAATACAGAATAAAATGAATCCAGAAAATTTAATGAAAAAAATATTACCATATCTTGATACAAAATCATCAAAAAGACTAGGCACTCTAAAAAATTATAAAAAAATACGAAAGAAACTAGGAAGTCCAGGAGTTTTTGATAGAGTAGCAAATATTATAGTTAATGGGAATTAATCTAATTGAAATATATATATAGTAAATCAAAAATAGCTGCCCAAGCACTATTGGGGGAGTGGGTTCTTAGTCTAATATATAATACAAACAAATGGGATGTTAGAGGAGAAAATAATTACAAGTCAGAATTAAATAATCACAGAAGTGTTATAATATCATGCTGGCATGGCCGCTTACTGGTACCCTTTATGTGTCTAGCAAAAAGTAATTATTATGGTTTAACAGGGACCAATCGAGACGCCGAGCTTATTTCTAGAATCGGGTCAAAACTAGGGTGGCGACTGCTTAGAGGGTCAAGCTCTAAAGGTGGGTCAGAAATTTTCCCTGAAATAGTAAACGTATTAAATAATCCACCATCTTTAATCGCAATAACACCTGATGGGCCTAAGGGACCAGAAAAAATTCCAAAGCCTGGTATCATTCGGGCAGCGCAAAAAACTGGAGCAGTTATCATCCCTATTTCAGTTTTCTCAACAAAAAATTGGCAATTTATAAACTGGCACACCTTTTTTCTTGAAAAGCCATTTGGAAGGATATTTCTTGAATACGGATCCCCTATATCATTTAATGAAAACGATGATCTCGAGTCATGTAAAAATATTCTGATTGAGGCAATGAACGAAACAGAAAAAAATAATACAGATTATGCAAAAGCAAAAATTCAATAAAAACTATTTTGTTTTTATTTTGCTGCCGTTCGTTTATTTATATCGGGCTTCCGTATTTATTAGAAATTTTTTTTATCGGTATCATATTCTTAAAACTAAATCGCTTCCTTGTACAGTCATCAGTGTGGGCAATATAACAATCGGAGGATCTGGAAAAACACCAACTGTAGAATATCTATCTAAGTTATTTCAATCAAAGGGTATAAAAGTAGGAATTATAAGTAGGGGCTATAGAAGAAAATCTAAACAAACATTGATTGTAACCGACGGAATAACTAAGCCACAATCATGGGAGGATTTTGGAGATGAACCATATTTATTAGCTCAAAACCTAGAAAATATACCTATAGTTGTTGGAAGATCAAGATATGAAGCTGGAATTAAAATGATAGAAAATTTTAATCCTGATATAATCATTATGGATGATGGCTTTCAACACCTATCATTATATCGAGATTTGGATATAGTGCTTGTGAATTCTAAAGACACTGAGGACACACATAAAATAATTCCTGTTGGAAAGTTAAGAGAGCCAATAACAAATCTATCAAGGGCAGATTTAATTATTTTAACCAAATCCAACATACATAAACCCACTGATTATTTAGTCAATAAAATTGAAAGGATGAATCGGCCAGTTGTATATAATAAAATAGAACTTGATAACATATTGTTAGCTTTTAAAGGTGATAACGATAGTTTGGATAAGATAAAAAAAGAAAAAATCTATATTTTTTCTGCTTTGTGTGATAATGAAGGCTTTGAAAAAACAATGCGGGGAACTGGAGCTATAATCGTAGGGGGTAGCAAGTATCCTGATCACCATCATTATACTTCAGATGATCTAAAAAATATTGATCAAAATGCAAAGAATAATAATGCAAATTTTATCATTACTACTGAAAAGGATATGGTTAAAATACATAATTATAAAAGCAATATAGGCCTATATGCCGTTAGAATGAGGCTCCTTTTTGAGCCAGAAGCTTTATTAAATAAATATCTTGAAGATCTTTAGAAGTAAACCTCTTAATTCATCTGCCCAGCACCCCAAGCAAAAACAACACCAACAAAAGTAAGCATTAAAGGCCACCCGCTATTTACTAACTGTTTTGCACTTGGGTCATAAAAAACATGAACCTGAAAATCGTGAGTGGTTGTAGCTCCATGTTCATCAACCGCCATTAAAATAAA
>ERZ651768.1467-NODE-1467-length-17249-cov-3.479676_pt1 | contig 17249 bp, 11 predicted proteins | sample MGYA00514754_ERZ651768 | MGnify/ENA metagenome assembly ERZ651768
ATTTTAAACACGCAGCACCGAACTTCCCATCTTTTCGAAGGGCGATATACCCGATTTGAAAATCAGGATCACCATTATGGGCTTTTATCACTCGGTTCAGTGCTTCTTCACAAGCCCGTGTAGGATCATACCCCTGCCGCATGAGTTCAACCACTAAAAAACTGCCTGTGGTTTTAATTACTTCTTCACCTAATCCAGTGGCGGCCGCACAGCCTATCTCATTATCAACGAATAATCCTGCGCCTATGATAGGGCTGTCACCTACACGACCATGCATTTTATAGGCCCAACCACTGGTTGTACAGGCCCCGGCCATATCGCCATTCTTATCTTGAACTAAGACGGAGATAGTATCGTGTGTTTCATGGGGCGTCATTTTTCGTCTTTCTTTTTTCCATTTTTTCCAGGCTTTACGTGATTCATCCGTCAGCAGGTCGATCTCTTTGAAACCCTCAGAAATAGCAAATTTTCTTGCACCCTCTCCAACAAGCATTACATGCTTTGTTTTCTCCATGACCTTTCTCGCTACAGATACTGGATGCATGATATTTTGCAGGAACGCCACCGAACCGCAATTACCAGTATGGTCCATCACGCAGGAATCTAATGTGACATTACCATCCTCATCAGGAAACCCCCCGATGCCCACAGATGTATTCTCTGGGTCAGCTTCTGAGTCTCGAGCACCCGCTTCTGCTGCATCCATAGCGCTACCATTATGCTGTAAAATCTTCCACGCAGCTTCATTGGCTGGAATGCCGTGGCTCCATGTAGAAAGTATTATAGGATTATTCTTATTAACCTTTACACTTGAATCTCCAAAGATGGTAACAGGTGCTACAAAACCGATGGCACTGGTTGTCAAAAATTTTCTTCGTTCCATTTTTAAATTCCCTTTTGTTGTATATAGTTAATGAGTTTGTACTATTCTGATTCTAATAAGGATAAACTATGATTTGAATCTAAATAACCCTACTTCAGAATCTACAATGTTTGGTCATGCTGTACACAGAATACGGGTGTATTGTATATTTTCTTTAAACAGTAAATAGATCACAATTTATATTTGGATAGATCTAAATGCATCACAATTACTTTATAATGAACTAATAATCATTTTGGTTTTGATGATATATTTAGTTAACAATGGTATACCACATATGGAAGAAATACAAAAATATATACCGAAGGTATGGAAGAGTATCAATGGAGGAAGCATGAACTACCGTTTCCGGCCACCACGAAAAATAGAACCCGATAAAGAATATCCTCTACTACTTTTTTTGCATGGGGCTGGTGGGCGTGGCAATGATAACAAAGGACAGCTTGAGGATGCCGGTAGTATAGAAGCTTTTGCAAAACAGAGTTTATCATATAACTATGCATCCTATATTTTTGCTGGCCAGGTTCCTGAAGGTAAGAAATGGGTCAATGTTGATTGGAGCACTGAAGATCATAAAATGAATCAGATCTCCGAATGCTTGCGAATGGTATTAGAGGCGGTCGATACATTTGTTGTAAATAAGAAGAACCAAGTGGATATGAATCGTATCTATATAATGGGATTATCAATGGGCGGCTACGGAACATGGGATGCTATCCAAAGACGGCCAGATTTTTTTGCTGCAGCGGTCCCCATATGTGGCGGAGGCGATAAAACGATGGGGAATACGCTGTCTAATATTCCGATCTGGTCTTGGCACGGAAGGAGAGATAACGTGATAAGTGTAAGCCGGTCCAGAGATATGGATATAGCGATTAAAAACGAGGGCGGCTCTCCTAAGTATACTGAAGTGGAAGAACGAGGGCACGATGTTTGGGAAGACGTTTGGAATTCTATGGAACTGTGGAACTGGCTATATGCTCAGTCTAAATATTAGATATCCAAGCATTTTCCACTCATGTAAATTTTTTTATAATTTGTTATGAAGGATTTTTAAATAGAAAAATATTAGTCGGCATAATATCTCGCAGTTCACAGATATTGCGATATTTCATTCTGTAGATTCACTAATAATTATGATCCACCGGTATGAGTACTAAATCAACACAAAGTTTAAATCAGGGTTGGGAATTTCAACGTAAAAGTGAGACCAATTGGCTTGCGGCTAATGTTCCTGGATGTGTGCATTTAGATCTTATTGACAATGGTGTAATTGATGATCCATTCTTTGGAGAGAATGAGAAAATGCTTCAATGGATAGGAGAGACTGATTGGAACTATAGACTATTTTTTACCCCATCGGAGAATATTCAGAGGAGAACAAATAAAAAGATATGCTTTTATGGGATCGATACATACGCAGTTGTTTATTTGAATGGGCATAGAATTATTGATGCAAACAATATGTTCCATCCTTGGGAGAAGGACGTTACCGATATCCTTCGCCCTGATACCAATGAATTGGTCATTAATTTTCGCTCCCCGATCAATGAGATAATTCCGCGATTAGAAAAAACAAATTACGTTTTACCGGCTGAGAATGATCAGGCGGCAGGTACAAGCCCCTTTACGCGCAAGGCACCCTATCACTATGGCTGGGATTGGGGGCCATGCCTGATAACATCTGGTATTTGGCGGGAAGTAAGTCTTTTTGGATGGGATTCATGGCATATTGATGATCTTTCTATAGAACAAAAAGAATGTAATTCAAATCACGCAAGTTTAAAGTTTCAGGTCCTCGTAGAATCGCAAACATCTGAACATGGAACTTTGGTGATTTCGGAATCAAGTGCAAATATTCATAATGAATATCCAGTAAAAATTGTTAAAGGTGAAAATGTATTCTATCATGAACTGGAAATAAAAGACCCCGATCTGTGGTGGCCAGCTGGTCATGGGGATCAACCACTTTACACCTTTGATATCAAAATAGAAACTGAAGATCAGACCGCTCAGATAAGCAAACGTATCGGACTGCGAAATGTTTTTGTAAAAAGGGAGAAAGATGAAAATGGATATAGTTTTGCAGTTCATGTAAATGATGTTCCTATATTTTTAAAAGGTGCAAACTGGATCCCGGCCGACTCATTTACACCTAGATTGACCAAAGAAGATTATTCTTCGCTTATTAATAACGCAATAATGGCAAATATGAATACATTGCGTGTCTGGGGTGGCGGTATTTATGAAGCTGACTATTTCTATGACCTGTGTGATGAAAAGGGGATACTCATTTGGCAGGATTTTATGTTCGCATGCTCACTCTATCCTGGGAATAAGGAATTTTTAGATTCTGTGGACCAAGAAGTCCGGTATCAGGTCAATCGTTTAAAAAGTCATCCCTGTATTTTTCTTTGGTGCGGAAATAATGAAATAGCATCTGGTTGGCTCAGCTGGGGCTGGAAAGATGAGCTCCCGGATTCAGTATGGAAAGAAGATTATAAAAGACTGTTCCACGAGCTTATCCCTGAGATATGTGAGGAGCTGGACCCTATTAGATTATACTGGCCAAGCTCTCCAGGACATGAATTAGCGCTTCCAGAAGTTGATCAAATATATGGGAGCGGTGATAATCACTATTGGGGTGTTTGGCACGGGGGTGATGATTTTGATGCATACGAAAAAAATATTGGAAGGTTCATGTCCGAATTTGGCATGCAGTCTTTTCCTGAGATAAATACTATTAAAACATTTGCTAATGAAGAGGATTGGGATATCGGGTCTGATGTAATCAGAGCTCACCAGAGAGCATCACTAGGAAATAAAAATATAAAAAAATATATAGAGAGATACTATCCTATGCCCAAGGACTTTGAGTCCTTTGTAATCATGAGCCAGATCATGCAAGCTGAAGCGATCAGGATCGCAGTTGAAGCACACAGGAGAAAAATGCCATACTGTATGGGGAGCCTTTATTGGCAGTTCAACGATTGTTGGCCAGGTGCGTCTTGGTCCAGTATTGATTATTATGGTAATTGGAAAGCATTACATTATGCTGCTCGACGGTTTTTTGATCCTCTATTGATATCTATCATTGATGAGGATGAATTGATCAAGATATTCTTAACCAATGATCATGCCCAAAACTTTCGCGCAGATCTGAGTTTAAAACTTTGTTCCTTTGATGGCACAATTCTATCAGACCTGACTAAAAATGTAGAAGTGCCATCAGTGAATTCTACCAAGATACTACAATTTGATCGTTCTGAACTTGTTAAAAGCCATGATACATCTAAGATCATGTTGATCAGTGAACTATTTCGTAAGGGAGCATCTTTAACAAAAAATAATTTCTTTTTTGTGAGACCAAAAGAAATGAATTTGGAACCCCCTGAAATCGAATATAAATATGAGACTTCAAATGACAGACATTATATTTTAATTCATTCTAAGACCTTTGTAAAGAACCTTCATATTGCATGTGAGAATAGTAGGGGAATATTTAGTGATAATTTTTTTGATATGTTTCCGAAAGAATCTGTAAAAATAGAATTTGAGCCCATTAAAAATGTTAATAATGATAACCTGATCTTCAAGGTGAATAGCCTCTTTGATATAGTGAATTAATAAAATAAATAATAGAAAAAGTATTGAATTCAGAATTTAAATGGGGCATCATTGGGACTGGTGGAATTGCCCAGGCATTTGCAAATGATTTAGGCAATGTAAAGAACCACACTGTGGCCGCGGTTGGATCACGCACTCTTACTTCAGCTGAAGAATTCACATCCAATTATCCAGGATGCGTTGGTTATGCCAGCTACTCAGAATTAGTAGAAGATTCAAACTTGGACGGTATTTATATAGCAACCCCTCATAATTTTCATTCAAAGCACACTATTTTAGCGTTAAATGCTGGTAAACCGGTATTATGCGAAAAACCATTCGCTGTTAATGCTAATGAGGTACGCTCAATGATTGAGCTGGCAAAGAAAAACAGTTTGACCCTGATCGAAGCAATGTGGACCAGGTTCTTACCTCATATCGCAAAAGTTCGAGAGATCATTGCCAGTGGTATCCTTGGTGATATATTTACATTACAGGCTGATCACGGACAGAAATTAACAGATAATAAGAATCCACGACTTTGGGAACCAGAACTGGCTGGTGGCGCACTACTGGATCTGGGGATCTATCCTGTTTCTTTTTCGCACTTGGTACTCGGAGAACCATTGAAGATTACAGCAAGTTCAATTTTTACTAACAAAGGAGTTGATGCGCAAACATCTGCGATCTTTGAATACGAGAATGGAGCGCATTCTATTATCTCAGCATCCTCATACAACCAAACACCTTGTACCGCCAGCGTTTCTGGTTCCAAAGGGTTGTTAGAAATTAATCGTATATTTTATAGCCCCTCTTCAATGAAGGTCACCCTATATAGTGGTTCAATAACTGAATATCCAAATAATTATAAAGGTCATGGTTTACGTGAGCAGGCGGTTGAATTTGCTCGTTGTGTAAGATCAGGGTTGATCGAGTCACCATTGATGCCGCATAATGAAAGTGTTTCTGTAATGAATTCAATGGATGAGATCAGAAGACAGATCGGACTTCGTTATCCTAATGAATGATTAAGAAAAGAACAAATATCATTAAGATGTTCAATTGATATATAGCAGGTTAAACAAGAGCCTGAACAAAGGTTCATATGTATATAATTTTAAGGGATGATCATTGTTCATGGATGGGAAAATTAGTTTAGTTAACAGTATTCAGGATATTACCAAGGTTTGAGTTTCGTTTCTAATTTCAGTGATAAGGGCTACAACCTTGAGAAAAATGTCTTTTCAGCTGAAACAACAACCAAGCTTGAGATTGAATTTGACAATATTGTTAGCCAATTAATAGAAAGTGGAGAATCTATTAATGCTCGCTGGGGGAGTGATTTAACAAAAGATATAGAAGCAACTGACTCGGAAGTAATACACACTCATAATGTTCAAAGTTATTCCGCTCGCATGCTATCTATGGTCCAGGAGAAAAAACTATTGGATCTTATTGAGTTGTTGATCGGCCCGGATATCATTCTACATCACACGAAACTATTCTTAAAACCACCAAAAAAAGGTTCTGCGTTTCCACTCCACCAGGATTGGTCATACTTTCCTACAGAAAAAAATTCTATGATAGCAGCAATGGTACATCTCTCTGAATCAACGGAGGAGATGGGATGTGTTCGCGTCATATCGGGCTCCCACCAGTTAGGTCGAATAGAAAGGTCAGATGGACACACATATAACCCAATTATCCATGATAGGTATAATTTGGAGGATGCTGACCCAGTGATCGCTGAACCAGGTGACGTCACTTTTTTTCATTGCTGCTCTTTACATGGCTCAATGCCCAATTTATCTCAGGATCCACGTAAAACGATATTGATCCAACTATATTCTGGTAGAGACAAGATCGTTGACGGTAATGAGCACACAAATGTTCAACTGGTTTTGCGGGGACATAATCATCACGCCACGCGAAACAATGTTAGTATTATTAGATCATGAAATATTATATGATCTTCCTGGTTCATATTCACATGAACATTAGGTATAATACAATAGCTTCATATTGAAAGTGCGGAGTTCAATTAGTTTTATTTCAAATATAATGAGTACTATATTTAAACCTATCTGATGAATGAACACTATAGTATAAAATATTACTATATTGCTCGAATCTTTTTTCGGTGGATCTTCCTATGTCAAATTTTGTTTGCCGGTGTAACAGGTAAGGTCACAGGAAAAGTAATTGATGATAATACTGGTGGAGCTCTTTTAGGTGCTAATATCCAGATAGTAGGAACATACCTGGGTACATCGTCTGATGAATCTGGATATTTTGTCATCCTTAATATTCCACCTGGTGCACAGACATTGAGAGCTTCAATGATCGGCTATTCCGATGTTACAGTAACTGGTGTGCGTGTAGAGATGGACCTTACGACAGAGGTTGATATTCAAATGAAGTCAGAAGTGATAGAGGGTGAACTCATAGAAGTTATTGCTGAGAGAAAATTGGTCAGGCTTGATGTGGCTGCAAGCCAAAAAAGTATCTCTTCAAATGATATAGATCAATTACCTGTAAGCAGTGTTTCCGATGTTATTAGTCTTCAGGCGGGAGTATCCGGTTTCTCCGTCCGAGGGGGTAGTTATAATGAAACGATGTATGCGATCGATGGTATAGTGATGAATGATGCACGTACGAGCGAGCCCACTACCGGCATACCATTAAGCGCAATTCAGGATATCAGTGTCCAAACTGGTGGGTTTGGTGCGGAATATAGAAATGTAAGATCCGGAGTGGTCAACGTTGTTACAAAAGAAGGGAACCCGGATAGGTATTCAGGTACAATCTCATTTCGAAATAGTCCGCCAACACAAAAACATTTTGGTATAAGTCCTTATGATAAGAACTCTTTCTGGAACCGGCCATATTTTGATGATGATGTTTGCTGGACAGGTACAAATAATGGTAACTGGGATGAGTATACGCAACGGCAGTATCCTTCATTCGATGGTTGGAATAGTGTTTCCCAACAAACCTTAGCTGATAACGACCCTATAAATGATCTTGCGCCTTCCGGTGCGCAGAAACTTTTTACATGGGAAAACCGGAAAAATGGTGCTATATCCTTGCCAGATTATAATATAGATGCTGGCTTTGGAGGGCCGTTGCCTTTGCTATCAAAAAAACTGGGAAATCTCAGGTTTTTTGCGTCTTTTCGGTCTGAGCATGATGCATATTTATATCAAGTATCTAGACCAGGTTTAAATAAAGTCTCTTCTCTGATAAAGCTTACATCAGACCTGTCAAAATCCATGAAACTATCTTTCTCATATATTGCGGGTGAGCTCCAAGCAACAGCCCTTTCCCGCGGCGGGGGTGCCTCCTATATGAATGATGTTTGGGATCTAGCATCCCAGGTGAACATGAGAGGATTCACAATGCCCTGGCGATTGTTTACTGATATTTATTGGTCTTCATCCACCGTTAACAATGCTACCACAGCTATGAAACTAACGCACCAATTGTCTCATAGGTCATTCTATGAGGTCTTGGTCAAGTTTGATGAAAAGAATTATCATACTTGGCATGGAGCAAGAAGAGATACTACTCGCGATAATGAGATATTAGATGGATACTATGTTGATGATTCGCCCGAAGGTTTCTGGGGATCCCCGTATTTTAGTGTTGACGGAAGGTTGGCATTTGGTGGTGCCGTGAGCACAGCGCGAGACACCAGCATCATTAGATCATTCACCATTAAAAGCGATCTCACGAGTCAGTACAATAGAACAAACCAGATCAAGGCTGGAATGGAATTCGTTTATAATGATCTTGATCTGCAGTTTGGCTCACGAAATGAATTTTTACCAGAAGGTAACTATTGGACCTCAATGACCCAGAAGCCCTATCGATTATCAATGTATGCCCAAGATAAATTAGAGCACCAGGGGTTTGTTGCTATAGCTGGATTGAACCTGGATTTTGTGAACCCGAATGGTGAATGGTATGTTCTTGATGTTTACGATGAGCAATTTTATTCTTCAAATTATTCACCGGAGCAGGATGATCAATACCAAAAAGAAAAACTTAAGATTGACATGTCTTTGAGTCCTCGTCTTGCCATATCTCATCCTATCACTGAGGTTTCAAAATTATACTTTAATTATGGTCACTATCAGCAGATGCCGATTGCCCAGGACCTATATAGAATTCGTAGAGGGAATAATAATGAGGTGATAAATATGGGAGATCCGGTCCTTCCAATGGCCAAGACGATCTCTTATGAGCTTGGGTATGATCATGCTTTCAAGGACATGTACCTGATTCATTTGTCTGCTTATTATAAGGACATATTAGACCAACAGGATTACACGGAATACATAAGTGCCAACAGTAAGGTGATATATTATCAACTCACTTCGAACAGTTATGAGGATATCCGAGGTTTCGAACTTGAGCTGGCAAAAATTAGGGGTGATTGGATCACTGGACAGGTTAATTATGAATACAGGGTCAATACATCAGGCTATTTTGGTGTTAAAAAATATTTTGAGAACCCGTCAGAGCAAAGGTACTATATCCTAAAAAATCCAAAACAGTCAAAACCAAGACCAACCCCAAGGATAAAATCAGTTATCGATCTTCATACACCATTACAGTTTGGACCAAAGATCGCTGGGCAATATTTGTTGGGAGACTGGCACATTAATATTTTGTCTTACTGGCGCACTGGATCCTGGTTTACTTATAATCCCAATAATGTTCCTGGAATAGAGTACAATGTGCAGTATAAGGATAATTATTCTTTTGATCTGAAACTCGCAAAGTCTATCCAGGTTGGAAGAGTGCGCTTGAAATTGTATGCCGATGTATACAATGTATTCAATATAAAAAACTTCTCAGGCTACGGTTTTGAAGATGGCTATGACTATAATTATTACATGCAATCACTGCACATGTCTGATGGTGCGGCTGGGGATTTGGGCTATTCCAACTTCACGGGTAAGGACAAACCTGGCGATGTACGTGATGAGGGTGTTGATTTTGTACCTATGGAATGGGTTGCCAATGTTGAGAGTATCTCTACCCCGAGTGAGCGACCGATCTATTTTGATGGAGCCACATCTGCATACATGCAATGGAGCCAGGATAATGGATGGACCGAAGTGAATAATAATTACTATGATGAGGTTATCAATACCAAAGCTTATATTGATATGCCAAACCTTTCGCATTTTGTTTTCTTGAACCCTATGGATATCTTTTTTGGGATCAGTCTTTCATATGATTTTTAGGCGAGGATCAAAAATGAATACTCTGTGTGGGATCGTTATGATCCTAATAGGATCTTTGGTCATTTCCAGTTGTACTCAGGATCTAGGTACTACAAAAGTTGACCACAGTTATATAATCGCTCATTGGGACTTCAATGATAAGACCGGTGAAGTATTAACAGATGTGAGCGGAAATGGTCATGATGGTATCATACACTCACCTGTATGGGGAAGCGGCGTAAGGGGGACACTAAGATTCTCAGATGGGCTAAGCTGGGTCACGATACCCTACAGTGAATCCTTACAACCGAAAGAAGGATTAACGATCGAGAGTATCTTAAAGTTTGATAGACAAACATTCATGGAAGGTGAGCCGATCATTACCAATAATTTTAACGGTGGCTTTGGATTATGGACCTGGATGGGTATTCTTAATATATGGATCAATATTGATGGCACTTTCCAGACTGCTTTCTATGACCATGAATATTCGACGAGCCAATGGTATCACTTGGCAGCGACCTATGATGGTATCAGCCTGCGCTTTTATCTAAATAACGAGTTGACCAATGAACTGGCGGTTGAAGGCCCCATCGAATATTCAGTACATAATGCCACCCAGATCGGTCGCGAAGCATCGCAGTCCGATGCTGTTAACGGGAATAAATTCTTTGATGGTCTGATAGATGAGATCCGTATCTCAAATCGTTCACTTGAGCCAGATGAATTCTTACAGTTTGATAGTTAGACCCATGCCAAGATCAATACTCGATTCTATTCATATAATATTACAATTTCTCTTACTATCATCAGTATATGCTGAAGAAACAAAATGGATCGCTGTAGGAGATCTGCATAATTGGTTCTCGGAAGCTGGCTGCGAGATCGAGGTTGGACGAACAGGCCAGATAGATGATCAGCAGGATGGCCTCAGATGGCCTGCATTTTATTCTGTTCAAGACAATCAGGCGGCAAAGGCTATGTGGCTCGGGTGTACAGGATTCTATGATCCAATTGTCGATAAGGATTATGGGCACAAAGTGGTTCATGTGGGTCCCAGATTCATTGATGTGAACAATGAGACCATGCCGATCGAGTTCACCCTCAAGGGGAAATATGATCATACAAGGGTCTACGTGGATGGGAACCCGGCCACTGACCTGAACTACCTGGATATTGTTGATGAGATCGATGCGAACCTTACATCCGATAGGTTGCTTATCAATCGCGTACAGATGTCAATGGGTATACATATGACAAGAAAGATCCATGCTTACGCACATCAAGATCATCAGAACTATTATATCTTTGAATATATCTTTAAAAATAATGGCTGCTATGACCCAGAATGCAGCACACAGTATGAGCAGACAATAAATGATTTTATGGCCTATTTTCAGTATCGATATGCTATCAGCAGGGAAGGTATGGTATACGATGGAAACTGGTTGCCCCAGAGTGCTGCCTGGGGGCATAATACTATGAATGAAGTGATCGGCGAACACCCTGGAAGTCCTGCTGACTCTATCGATCAGTTCTTTGACGATGGTGAGATCATGAGAGCCATGTTCTCCTGGCACGGATATCATGCTGGAGCAGCGTTTGACAATATAGGGGGACCGAACGCACCAGGCGATGGTCATCTTGGAGCTTCTCAGTTTGCGGGTGTTGTGACACTTCATGCAGATAAGAGCGCGACAGATAATTCAGATGATCTGGGTCAGCCTTCGACCACATGGTTCATGCTATCGGATGACCCTTTGACCGATGCCGGAAGTGACCAGTATAATGCTTCTCGAATGACGGATGAATATCTATATATGACCCAAGGTCATCCTGAAAAAAATCAAGCACAACAGGTTGGCACTGATAATGCTAATAGCTTTAGCCCGGGTGGGCAGAGTAATCCGGGCGGTACGTCCCAGGGTCTTGGCTATGGGCCCTATGTCCTACAGCCAGGGGATAGTGTTCGTATTGTTTATGCTGAAGCAGTGGCAGGTCTCAGCAGGAAAAAAGCATATGAGGTTGGGATCAATTGGAATAATGATATGCATACAGATCAGTTCCCGCCTAATGTTTCATTGGCCCAAAAATATATGATGAATCGATATAGCCGCACAGGAAGTGGTAGTGATGGCTATAAGAATGCATGGGTCTATACAGGAGTTGACTCGCTCATTCAAACATTCAAAAGAGCAAGGAAGACATATAATGATCTATTTGTCACTCCCGAAACGCCGCCACCTCCAACTGATTTCAATATTGTATCGGGTGGTGATAGGATCTCTATATCCTGGGCGAACAATGCTGAAGATTGGCCTACGTTCAATGGCTATCGATTGACCAGGCTTAAGTTTAAACCGGACACGACCGTCTTTGTTTACGACTTGGAAAATGGTGAGATCATAGAGCAGGATGAGAGTATCGCTTATGTTTGGGAATTCGGGCCAGGCCAAACATCCTATGATGATCTTTCTGCGAATCGTGGGTTCGATTACTATTATTTTCTTGAAGTGTTGGACGATGGATCCCAAAACAATGGTGTCCCTTTAAAAAGTAGCAAATTCTTTACTATAACCAATTCACCTGCGTTTTTAAAAAGACCACCCGGTATGCTGGAAGAGATAAGAGTGGTTCCTAATCCATATAATATTGCCAGCAGAGATATGCAGTACGGTGTATCAGCCCCAGATCGTCTTATGTTCCTGAATATTCCTGGAGAGTGTACAATACGAATCTTTACGGAGCGTGGTGATCTTCTTAAAACGATACAACACACTGATGGGAGTGGAGATGAAGCATGGAACTCGATCACATCTTCAAGACAGGTAATCACCGGTGGGCTTTATATAGCTCATTTCGAAACACCTGAAGGAGAAAATGCAATCCGGAAGTTCATTGTTGTCAGGTGAGTATGAACAATAGAAGAACATATCTATTTATTTTTTTCATTGCCTTGCTCATCGCGGGATGTAGTAGGTTGTTTCAAGATTATCAAGATGAAACATTCGCAATGGATGAGAATGATGTAGCTGCTTGTAAAATTTTTGGCGCTGATTCATTATCGGTAGGCAGAATAATAGATGGCCTAATGGATACGAGCTTTACTTCTCGTGCCGATAGCATTTCCTTTATTTTGCAGGATTCGTTGAAGGTGGTCACGGTCAGTGAAAATCATCCATGGCAGATCACCCTGGAATCAGATACGAGTTTTATGGTCCTATCTCTTCCTTCTGTCTCATTGAACACGAACATATATATTAACGACCCGATCAATATTCACGTTTATTCTACAACAGGTCAGGCCTTAGAGCCAGAGTCCCGGTCGCCATCGCTGACAATGATCGCTGGTTGTTCTGAGATACGTGCGTTCTATAATTTTAATCTTTCTTCCGGTAATTATCTGATCAAAGTGACAGCAGATGATCTAAACAATACGTTATTCGTTCTATTGGGAAATGATTAGACCTTATTACAGATCAATCAATTTTATTTTAATTGCAATATTTTGTTCGCTGGTCAATGGAGCGGACAACACGAAACTGGCGCAAACAGGGTTTCAATTCTTGAGTGTGACATCCGATGCTAGAGCCGGCGGTATGGGAGAAGCCATGACAACGTTTCATACGAATTCTTCCGCTCTGTTCTTTAATCCTGCTGGAATGGCTCGCCAGAAAAATCTTATTGACCTATCATTCAGCCAGAATCAGTGGATCGCAGATATCAATCATAATGCCCTGAGCATCTCACTGACCCCTGCAAATGGGGAATATGGAGTTATCGGTATGAGCTTTGTTAATGTAGACTATGGAGAATTACAAGGGACCATGGTTTGGGATAACGAGCAAGGTTTTATTGATACAGAGATCATTAAGCCGTCCGCTCTTGCTCTGGGTGTAGGCTATGCCAAGGCCCTATCTGATAAGTTCTCAGTGGGAGGACAAATAAAATCTGCTTACCAGTATTTAGGAAAAAGTATCATCCCGGATTCTGACACGACACAGGCGCTGGTAAAGAATACGGCCGATGCCATTGCATTTGATTTTGGCACCATATACCATACCGGATGGAAGAGTTTTACTTTTGGTATGTCGGTCAGGAATTTTTCACAGGAGATCAAGTTTCAAACAGAAGGTTTTCAGTTGCCATTATTATTCACGATCGGGGCATCAATGAATCTATTTGATCTTTTTCTCACTGAGTTGAGATCGCAATCCCTATACCTGTCAGTGGATGCTCTACATCCACGTTCGTTCAGTGAACGATTGAATATAGGTCTGGAATACAGTCTCATGGATATGCTTGTTATCCGTACAGGGTACCTAATGAATTATGATGAAAGGGGTTTTTCAGGGGGGATCGGGGTACAAAAGACCGTTGGTCCATTATCTTTCGGGATTGATTATGCTTACACTCCTTTTGGGGTCTTTGATAATGTACAGCGCATGTCACTATATATAGCATTCTGATGAGTCATTCCAAATGAAGATAAATATTTATAGATCGAGAATCATAACTTACTTGGTCCCCATCATTCTTTTCATTAGCTGTGAAGAAAATCAATATCCTGAAGATATATGGGACCCTGATGATCAAGGGTTGCCAACACCTATGATTACAAGTATAGAACCTCCGGACAGTGCTTTTTCGGGAGCGGATGAGATCACTATCACTGGCCAATATTTCAATCAAGATAAGGCCAATAACCTTGTTTACTTCAATTCAGAACTGGCGGAGATACTACAGGCTACTGAGACCAGTCTTGTCATTAGTCCACCCGCTATACTGGGGGACAGCATTACGATCAAGGTCTCTGCTGTCGGATCATTTTTATTTGCTGTTTATGAGAATTACAAACTTGTACCTAGAATTATCGAGTATGGAGAATTTGATGCGATCGAAGAAAGTGCTTGGGGAATAGAAGCTGACGAAGACGAGAACCTTTATGTTGGCTTGTCCATTTTCCCAGAAGGATCGATCGATAAACTAATACCTCCGAATGGGGAAAGGACAAATGATTTTATACATGCGCTTTTAGCGACCCCATTAAGCTTAAAGATCGGTCCTGATAACAATATATATTATGTTGATGGGGCGAACCCATATATCATTCGGCAAGAGATCTCAACAGGTTCCCCGGGGTATAATACTTTGCCCAGTGTATCCATTGATCTGGATTTCGATCAGCATGGCAATCTATACTGTGGTGGTAATGGCGGGGAGATCTATTGTGTAAAATCTGATATGTCCAATTCTACTGTAGCAGATTATAATGGTATTTCAGTCAAAGCTTTAAGGGTTCATGATAACCAACTGTACGTGGCCGGTAACTATAGTGGAGATGATCCAGGGCTACCAGATGTAGGTATCTGGCGAAATCAAATCTTATCAGCCGATGGTGAGCTAGGACAAAAAGAACTTATTCTGGACTGGACAACACAGAGTGCCTCTCTCTCATCGATCACAGGTCTTACCTTTGATGAGGATGGTCTATTATATATTTCTGCTGATAATGATATAGGTATCGCTGTTCTGGACGCTGAAGGTAGCTTGGAACCATTATATCCAAAGATCATAAAGCCCCCTATAACCAAAATGACATGGGGAAGCAGTAATTATCTTTATTTGAACTATCGTGGGCAGAATCGTGCCATATATAGGTTAGACATGGGTATAAAAGGTGCACCCTATCATGGTAGGCCTGGACCATAATCCATTAAATAAAATTTTCTTCTCAAAATACTGAATGATCTGAACCCAAGACCCATGGTCGTCTTTATCAGATACATATTAATAGTTTATTCATTTTATGGCGTGATCCTTTTTGGCGGTACCACGGGAAAAATAACCGGCCAAGTTTTTGATTCAGAATCAGATAAGATCCTGACCGGTGCCAATATTGTGGTTGATGATACATTCATGGGAGTATCATCTGATGAAAATGGCCATTATGTTATAATAAACCTATTACCTGGCACCTATACACTACATGTGACCATGGTCGGATACAGACCCCTTTTGATACAAGGGGTTACTGTTCTAATAGATAAAAGTACCTTCTTAAATGTTGCAATGACACCCGAACCGATCCAGATGGATGAGCTCGTTGTAGTGGCAAAAAAACCATTGATCATGAAGGATGTTTCCGCAAGCCGCATGGATATTGGCTCCGAATTCATAAAGAGCCTTCCTGTTACAACCCTGAACGATGTGATCGGGATCCAAGCGGGGATAGAAGGTCTGAACATTCGAGGGGGAGCAAGAAATCAAACTGCATTTCTTGTTAACGGTTTTTTATTCAATGATGAAAGAGTGAACAATCCTTACACATCTATCAGTTTGAACTCGATCAAAGAGATACAGGTGCAAACTGGAGGATTTAACGCAGAATACGGAAATATTAGATCCGGTCTGATAAATATTATCACGAATGAAGGTGATCCGGAACGATATAAAGGTGCTATGACCGTCAGATACAGTGAACCGGAGCCGAAACATTTTGGCGAGTCCTTGTATGATCCATCTTCATATTTTCTTCGACCATATCTTGATCCAGATGTGTGCTGGGTTGGTACAGCAAGCGGGGACTGGGATGATCATACTCGTCAGCAGTACCCTTCATTTGAAGGATGGAACACTGTCTCCGAAGCCACCATGGCAGATGATGACCCTAATAATGATCTCACACCTGGTGCGGCACAACATATATTCAAATGGCAGCATCGAAGAGAGGGCGATATCATACTTCCCGATTACAATGTAGATCTCTCCTTCGGAGGACCTGTTCCTATCGTTAGCTCTTCCCTGGGTGATCTCAGGTTCCAGCTAAGTCATTTTTCTCAACAGAATGTATTTATTTTCCCTTTATCAAGAGACAGTTACAATGATGAGGTCACCAATATAAGATTGACATCCGATCTCTCATCAGGTATGAGATTAACTCTAACAGGACTCTATGGTCTGACACGGTCTGTCTCGCCATATAATTGGAAGGTTACGCCTACCGGTTCCGTGTTAGAGAGTACGTATCAGGTTGCAAACCTGCTCAATAGCAGCAGTGGTAATGCTATCCTGTTCATGCCTGGCAATTTCAGTCCTACGGATATCTATCGCAAAATGATCGGAGCCAAGGTCAACCACATGGTAAAACCAGATCTATTTTATGATATGATCATTCAGATATTCCAGAATGAGTATGACACTTATCAAATAAGAGATCGTGATACATCCAGGGTATTCAATATCCTACCAGATGTCACCATGGATGAAGCACCATACGGTTATTGGGGTTACAGTATTACTGGTATCGATGGTATGAGATTAGGAGGATGGATGAACCTTGGGAGAGATAAAAGTAAGAATAGGACAACCCTGATCAAATTCGATCTAACGAACCAAACAAGTATCAGTCACCAGATAAAGATGGGATTGCAAGCTGTGTTCAATGATTATAAGATCAGATCTTATACTGAAAATCCATCCATGAACACCTGGAACAGAAGTCTGGTATAAAATGTTTCCCCATT
>ERZ651768.1469-NODE-1469-length-17239-cov-6.328516_pt1 | contig 17239 bp, 9 predicted proteins | sample MGYA00514754_ERZ651768 | MGnify/ENA metagenome assembly ERZ651768
ATTGCGGAATACAAAGTAGACACTCCCACGGGGAAGACCAGCTTCAAGGATTTCCTGTACAGCAGTCATTCCACCACCATGGGAATCGTCATATTGCATAAGGGTAAGATTGTCTTTGAACAGTACCCGCGCATGGAACCGTACGAGAAACCCATTTACTGGTCTGTTACAAAAGTCTTTGTCTCCACCGTCTTAGCCATTCTTGAAGATCAAGGTCTGGTTGATGTTAGCAGACCCATCGACTTCTACCTGCCCGCATTGGGAGAATCAGACTATGCCGGTGTAAAGATCCGAAATATTCTTGATATGGCCAGCGGTGTGGATTGTCCTGATGATTATGTGAACCGTGATGCCTGTTATTACCGGTTCGCAGCGTCGATTGGTGACGCTTACTGGGATGATAATTCACCGGATAATCCCTATACCTTTTTAGCAAACCTGAAAACCGGAACTGCGAAGCCGCAAGGGGAGAGCTTTGACTACTCCGGTGCGAATACGTTTGTCATTGGATGGCTGATCGAAGAGATCACAGGTATGCCGTTCCAGGATGTACTGACAAAAGAAATATGGCAAAATATCGGCGCGGAAGGGGACGCATCAATACTTGCCCCTCGATATGGTGTCCCTGTGACCGATGGCGGGCTTCTCGCCCGCCTGCGGGATGTTGCCAGGTTTGGACTATTGTTTACACCGAGCTACTCAGAGGTTGCATCAAGGAAAATAATCTCTGACCGCTATCTCAACCTGATCCTTGATGGCGGGAATCCTGATTTGTTGGTCAATGCTCGTTCCGGAGGCTGGAGGAGTAATGATATCAAGCATAATGTTTATCAATGGGATAGTGTTTTCAGAAACAATGATATGTACAAGGGCGGCTGGGGAGGACAAGGATTATTGGTGAATCCGGATCGTGATCTAGTAGCTGTTTACACCGGTTATTTTAAAAAGGATCAAAGCGAGATACGTCTGCTGAGGATTTTAAGAACTGTACTGGATGAACTTTACGGCGACGAAAAATAAACACCCAATGCTGATCTGAACTGCAATAGCCGGGTAAAATAGATATGCCTTTTATACGTTGTATGTTTAGATTACTGCCTGCCCGCTTAGATTATCATGACCCAGAAAAATGAATCTGATCCTCGTTCAGAACAGGAATAATAAAGCGGTACAAGACAGAAAAAAGCTAAATCGAATTTAAAACGGAGGTGTATTATGAATCGTAATGCTATTATCTTACCTTTTTTGACCGCGGCGGTACTTTTTGCCGGAAACATCAGCTCAAAACCCGAAGCCACAACCAGTTCCAGCAGGGAAACTGCAGTGGAACAGCAGGCAGTGGTGCCGGTAGATGTGGAGCTCACAAATAGGATCCGTATGGAAAAGCAGTCCCGCACCCAGGCTTTTCAGGAGCAAATCAGAAATAGAAAGAAGCAGCAGCATGATCAGAGAAAGTTCCAAAAAAAATTGAGTGAAATGCCGGACCTGAAAACCCAGGTCAAACGGGCTTTTGCTTCGAAAAAACAAAATTCAATAATGCCCCATGGGAATGATATGTCTTCATATCCGACCGGATACAGTACTCACCAGACAGAAAATAACGGACGACCGTCTGTCCAAAACATTCGCAACAGGGAAACAATTTCATTTTTCGATTATCATGACGTACATAACAATGTTTCTAGCTGGCTAACCACTAATGCCACATTTGCGGTTGAGACAGATGCTGGCCCGGAATCAGGGGAAGATGCCTTAAAGTGGGTTGAAGGTGACGATGCTACAGCTAGCCGATCCAAAGTTGGATGGTCTTTTAATCCGAATATTGATCTAAGCGGTGTGTGGGATAGTGTCAGTGTATCCGATCATTGGTTCAGGATTGAAATCAAAACGGACTACTCTGGTGATTTGAAGGTTTATTTTAGTGATGGGCCAGGAAAATATCAGTTACTTACCGTAACAGTTCAGGGGACAGGTTTATGGGAGACCTATGAGTTTCCACTAAGTGACACGAGCCCGACTACAGGTGCGAATGCAACAGATTTTAATACCAGTGATATAGACGCTCTAAGCATTCAAGATTTTAATCATCAGGAAGGTCGAACATTTTATATTGGCGTAATTGAAATATATAGTCCTGCTGATGATGAAAATGGTGTGATAGAAGGCATGGTCTTTGATAATTATGGATATCCCTTATCCGGCGCTTCTGTTACTGCCTACAACGCCAATGAAAGTATTTCTGTAATGACCAATGAAACGGGATATTACAACATGTCAGTGGCAGATAGCAGCACCTATAGGGTCTATGCATCTTACACGGGTTACTGGGACGCAGACCATTATCCAGTGGTAGCTTCTGTCCAAACAGTTGTTTTGGATTTTACCCTGATGCCGGACACGGATTATGCCTGGATTATAGGTGAAGTTCAGGATGATATGGGCAATATAGTGAGCGAGGCGGTTGTAACAATTACTGGTTTAGACGGTGTTGATGTATTTTCGCAACCGTCTGACTGGAGCGGATCGTTTTATGCCGTGGTGGCGCCCGGAACCTATAATATCCACGCCGATTCTGTTGCATTCGAAGGTGAGCTTTTGTCTGGGGAGATTACCCTGGAAGCAGAAGCGGGTGTGGTATACTACCCGGTTGTTGAATTGAATTCATTAGATGATCTCGATCTCACAATCGAACTCAATGGTGAACAAACCGCCACAGTTGAAGCAGGTGATTCTCTGCAGGTTACCATCACCTTTGACACCGCGGGGGAAACAGCCTATATTGGTTCCCTGTCAGTCCATCTGGATGCCGATGCCGATGGAATGCTCAGCGAGGCTGATTTTAACCTGATGGGGAATGAAGATGGTGAGGGTTTTATATATATCATGGATAATGACACGACTGATGAAAATCCAGCGAATGGCATCTATCAAATTACCTTACATGCTTCTCAGGATAATAATGACGGTTTCCCGCCTCTGACATACCAGAATTCGTCCTGGCTGTTTGCGATCTGGGACCCGGATACGACAGCGCCCGGATACATTGCTACTCTGAATGTGACCGGCTTTGAATCGGGATATTCGATTTCTGGAGCGGTAAGCCCAGCAATGGCTAACCTGTTGGTGATAGCTTGGCAGTTTGATTACTATTACTACGATTATACCCAGTACATAGCAATGACAGGGGCTGACGGAAGCTATTCCATATCCACAACAGGAAGCGGTCAGTATGATGTATATCTGTGGGATGGATTTGAAATACTTCCCAGTAACTATTATCTATCCAATCAATACCAATACGTCAATGTTAATGGACATATTACTGATGTAGATTTTGAAATGATAGAGCTGAATACCATGGTCTACGGGTACGTGGTTGATGACAATGGGGATCCGGTGGATAGTGCCTCGGTTTATTTCAGCTCCTATGACTATTATTATTACTACTATTATGAATATGATTACTACCATTTCGGCACCCATACTGATACAAATGGTTATTATGAACTCTATGTATTGGGTGGTTTGGAATACGATGTCAGTGTATATGGAAATGACTATTTATATAACTTAGGGTTTAACGGTACTGTAACGGTTCCCGATGGAGAAGAGTTTTTTGAATATAACATTCAATTGATTAACTATGATAATTCTGTCTCTTTTAATGGATATGTATTGAGCAATGATGAATACTATTACTACTATTATTATCCGGAAGCGATTGCAGGAGCTGTTGTGAAGGTCTACAATAATGATGAATACCATGAAACAACTACAAATGAGTCTGGCTATTATAGTATCACTGTTCCTCACCATGAGTACTATTCTGTCTATGCGGAGGCGGAAGGATTCGATGGATATACGGTGGATTTCTTTGATCTGCAGCCCGGCTCTTGGAATTATGCGGATTTTTATCTCAACCCGGAAGTGCCTACAACCCTAGTATCTGGCATGGTGATGGGGGAAGACGGTGAGCGGATCGCCAACGCAGCCGTGACCGCCTATGATGGGAACGGCGGCCAGTACTGGGCCTGGACCACTGATCTGGGTATGTATGAGCTGGAACTGGATACGGGTATTTATGATATCCGCGCCAGTGCCATAGGCTATCTCATTTCCTGGGAATACGGAGTGGAGGTTGCCGACCAGGATATCATGCTGAATTATACACTCAGCACCGCTGTGTTTACAGGCAGTGTATCCGGTATGGTACATTTCCATGGTGGTGATGTTGAAGATATGGTCTATATAGAAGTCGGGAATGATAATTATAGTACCAATACCTATGCCAATAATGATGGTTCCTATTATTTGGATTTGGTTGATGGGACCTATCATGTTTTTGCTTATGCAGCGGGGTACGAGCCTCTGCTTATCTGGGAAGCTTTTACCGTTGCAGGTAATAGTGTTCCCTTTGATATTCATCTCTTTGTACCGGGTTTTACCTTACCGCCTCATATCGAGTTTCTGGGTGATGTGCCCAACGACCAGGGTCGGCAGATGCGGGTCGTATGGTCTCCTGGTATACCTGGCGACTGGCAGTATTTCACCCAGTACTCCGTCTGGCGACTGGTGCCGGAAGCAGCACCAGGAATCCTTTGGGATTATGTGGTCACGGTGCCCTGGCACGGCATGCAGCCCTACAGCACGGTGGTACCCACCCTGGGTGACTCTACGGATCAGGGTATTTATTACAGTACTTTTATGGTTACGGCCCATACGGAAGATCCCAATTTCTTCCTGGATTCAAATCCAGCGACCGGTTATTCTGTGGATAACATTCATCCTGGAGCGCCTGGCGGTGTGATGGCCGTGCAAACCGGCGCGGGGGTTGATATCACCTGGCATCATTCTGTGGATGAAGATTTCAATCATTATCTGATCTATCGAAATGATATAGATACCGCCGGGGAAGCAGAAGCGTATACCACTGTGGATACATTCTTTGTAGATGCCGGTACCACAGATGGCAACTGGGAATACTGGATCACAGCCATGGATAACAATGGTAATGAAAGTGAACCCTCGGAAGTTATCACCTTGCTTCTGGCAGCGGATAAAGACTGGAATCTTCCCATGGAGTTTGCTCTACAGCAGAATTATCCCAATCCGTTCAATCCATCGACACAGATACAATATGCTTTACCGGAAGCAGCAATGGTAACCATTGCCATCTATGATATGATGGGCCGGAAAGTAAGAACATTGATCCATGAGCAGTCCTCTGCCGGGTATCATGCACTGCTCTGGAATGCCACGAATGACCTGGGGGATCCAGTCTCTGCAGGAGTTTATGTCTATACCTTTGAGACAGCAGAATTTCGGGATGCCAGAAAGATGATTCTGCTGAAATAGTTGTTTCTATCCAAAAGAAAAACCCCATGATAATGGGGTTTTTCTTTTGTGGAATAGATTGGGGTGGAATCAATACTCAGTTTATTTAAAAAAGAAGAATGTCTGTAGGTCAGCCCAAACGCGAACTTTCGCCGCCTATTATAATTTGTAATTATTTGTTTTTATACGTTTACTGTATGCAAATTAACAGCAGGGAAAGTGTCGATAAAATCTGCTTAATTACGTACATAGGAAAAGAAAAATGAAATCAATTTCAATAATACTTATACCATTATTCCTATTGTTGATGATTGGTTGTGAAAATAATGTCACAAACCCGGCAGGAATGTCCGATGCAGAATTGATCCAGGCTATTATAAGTGCTAGTAAAGTTGATATAAGTATGACTGAACTCCCGGATCAGTCTCAAACTATTGTAGAGAATGATTACAATGATTACGATGGTCTAGGAGCTAAAAAAGCATCCGGCCTAGGCTATGAAGTGGAGCTGGCAGGCAGGGGACACAGGTTTGGCGACCGCAACGAAGTTTATTTTAACCTGGAAGGGAAAAAGCTCGATCCTAATGACTATGGCCGAGATAAAGATGATTGGTATAGAGATCATAAGGATGGCTGGAAATGTTTTGACCTGGTTCTGCCAATAACATTTGTGATGCCGGATGGTTCAACCGTTATGGTTGAAGACGAAGACGATTATACGGCTGTAAAAAGTTGGTATGAAAACAATCCTGATTCGGAAGAAAAACCAAATTTACAGTACCCGGTTCAAGCTTCTTTTCAGGATGTTACCTTAACCATCAATGACCATGATGAAATGCGCGAAGCTTATGAGCGCTGCGGCGGCAGAGATGGTAAAGACAGAGACTGGGACAGAAGAGACTGCTTCGGGCTTGTCTATCCGGTTATATATGTGATGCCTGATGGTTCAACAGCTACAGTGACCAGTGATGATGAAGCAGGCTGGACAGGAGTGAAAGACTGGTATGAAGCAAACCCGGGAACAGAAGAGCGTCCTGAGTTGCAGTATCCAGTAGATATTATTTATGAGACGAATGAAGGTGATGAAACCGTTACCATAAACAATGAAGAAGAGATGAACGCTGCAAAGAGAGATTGCTGGGATGAAGATGAAGGTGGCGAAAGAGAGTGTTTTGAACTGGTTTTACCCGTCACTTTTGTGATGCCGGACGGGTCAGTCGTCACCGTTGAAAATGAAGATGGATATATGGTTCTTAGAGAATGGTACGTAGCAAACCCGGATTCAGAAGAAGAACCTGTCCTGCAATACCCTGTTGATATCGTTTATTATAATGACAATGATGAAGAAGGAACAATTGTAACCATTAATAATGAAGAAGAAATGGAAGCTGCCAAGGCTCAATGTGAGGATGGAGAAGATAGACCTTAATTGTTTTACCAACAAATGTTAAATAATAACAATAAAGTCCTGATCAAAATCGAGACTTTATTATTTGGAGAAACCTGATATAAAAAAAATAATTGCAATCCTTGTGGTATCTCTGCCTTTAATCCTGGCGGCACAACGACCATCAGAAAAAGACAATTTGATCAATGATCAAGCCCTATGGGAAGGAATAAGAGAACAAATCGAAAGTGCTGTTGAACGGGGCGAAATAACCCGTAAAGAGGCTAATGAACGATACGCCGGATTCAGGCGAAGAATGACACAGCGAAAGGAAGGAAATCGTGGTCCTGGACGCGTAGCTCGTGGAAAAAATGATCAAGGTGCCAATATAGAAGGACATTTTAGAAGGTTTGGTGTCAATGATCTAAATCCTATAAAAAACGGTCTTATAGAGAATGGTATTACTCATAACCAGCTTGATGCTGTACTGGGCGGCATGCTCAGGGTGATCCACGCAACAAAAGCTGAAGGAAGCAATTTTGAAATGAACCCCAGGATTCAAGCTTATTTTCAGGACCGGCTAGGTCTTACACAGGACCAGGTCCAGTATGTAAAGGATGTATCTCTGAGAATTGCTCAAGGTGGGCGTTGATGCACCTATTTCTAAGCTAAAGGAAAAAAACGTATAAAAAACCCCACCATGCAACGGGGTTTTTTGTTTGTGTAATATCTTATTCCGGCCAATTCCGGATAATATTTCTTGCCAGTTTCCCCGCATCCGTAAGGTCATCATCACTCCAGCCGCCAGTTGTACTGGCGCCGGGAACCAGTATGGACCACTCCTCTTCTTTATCGTTGACGGCCCAATTGCAGTGGCTTATTTTATTGTCGAAACACCAGGTCATCCATTTATCCGCTTCAGGATCTACGGTGCTGTAGCCAATAGAACCCCATTCTGTAACAAATACTGCAATACCGGCGTTCAGTGCTGCAGTTGCCCTGTCCCGGAGCCATTGCTGGTGGTGGACGGTGTAGAAATGCAGGGTATACGCAATATTGGGGAATCCTGTTATCGGATCAGCCGCTGCAAGGTCCACCCTCTGGGACCATTCAGGCGTTCCCACAACAATAAGGTTATCGGGGTCAATGGCACGAATGGCAGATATGACGGCAATTGCATAGGGCTTTATTATATTGCTCCAGGAGATATCCAGGGGTTCGTTGTATAACTCATAGATCACATTATCATGTCCACCGTAGAGCGCCGCCATTTCCTGGAAAAATTGTACTGCTTCGCTGGTATTATCCTCCGCGTGGTGGGAATGCCAGTCAATGATAACGTATAGACCTTCTTCTATTGCAGCATCAACAATGGTTTTTACGCGATTTTTGTTTACCGTTTTATTATCAAGATAACCGCCAGGGTCTTCCACGCCCATAGATGCCCGAACAATGGTTGTATGCCAATCCTCTTTGAGCCAGGAAACCACTTCAGGTGTATAGTATCGTTCTCCGCCCCAGTTGTCATTGCTCCAGAAAAAACTATTTCCGGCAAAAGAGACTGGCTCGCTGTTTTTATCTACAATACTGTTTCCGCTTACCTGCAGGAGGCCGTGCAGGTCTACTACAGCCGTATCCTGGGGCATTAGGGCAGTATCTTTTAAATCGTTTTTTTCCCCACAAGATATGATAATGGAAGTAAAAATGAAAAAGAGTAACAATTGTAATATATTTCTGCTCACAGTATTAGTTTTTGCTTAAAGGGTCAGCAAAGTGCAATCTGAAAATTAGATAGGTTTATATTATACGTGCTCAGACTTTATCTACTAAACCAAAAACGGCAAAAAATACCAAAAGGGTTCTAAGCCTTTTCCTGTTATTAAGTCCCCTAAAGCAGCGGGGTTTTTTATTTGTGGAGAGGCAAAACATTGCTTTAGTTTTACGGTATCAATATCCACATACTCATTGAAATTTAAAGCTACATTCCTCGCAGCAATTCTTTCCATTTTTTCCTGTTCGCTGGATTTACCGGAAGAAGGAAATTACCTGCGCTGGACCACCACACTGGAAATCCCCCTGGTTACCCAGGAAATAACCCTCAAGACACTGGCGGAGGATTCCCTGATTACCATTGAAGGGCTGAACCACTATTTCGAGGATGGGACTGCGGCGGACTCCATTTTTGTTTACCATAAAGAAATCACCATTGAAAAAGTGGAAGTGGGTGACCGCCTGGAAATTGACCCCATCTCCACCAGTTTTACCCAGAGCGTGGATGATGTGACCGTGGCCGGTGTAGAAAAAATAATTTCTTCAGCGGTAGGCGCCATCACACTGAATGATATTGATCCATCCGGCACGGATCCTTTCATATTTCGAAATATTTACCCGGCGATCGAAGAAGTGCCTGACGGTCTGGTGGCCATTCCCGCTTTCGAGATTGCCCCCATCGTGAAGCCATTTTCCTTTGATGATTTCGGGTACGCAGAATTTTCCGGCGGGGAACTTCAGATTACCATTGAAAACAATATGGTTATCCCCCTGGGGCCGCCGGTAATTGTTCAACTGCGGCAGGTGAGTGAATCAGATACCACAGATATTCCCGGCGCAACAATCCAGTTTGATAGTATTATCGATGCCAACGGCAGCAGTGCCACCGAAACAATGGATCTGTCCGGTGTGACACTGCCGGGCAATATCCTGGTGCAGGTATCGGGTAACTGTCAGGGAACATCCGGTATTCAGATTATGATTGATGAAGCAGCCAAAAATTCCAGCTTCCAGGTGACCATTGGGGGTACGGGAATGGAAGTAGCAGCTGCTACGGCCAGGATCCCGCAGCAATCGATTGAGGAAGAGGGCAGTATCACCCTGGAGCCGGATTCCAATAAGGTGGTCCGGGCCACCATTCAGTCCGGTAATTTGATCATCGAAGTGGACAATTATATGGCTCTTGGCAGCAGCTTGAGTATTGCCATCCCTTCCCTTGAGACACCCTCAGGTGCTGCTTTTCAAACCAGTCTGGAGATTCCGGGGAATACAGCAGATATCCTGGATCAGACCAGCATGGCTGATCATGCACTGGTGATGGACGCTGAGGATCAATCTGTAACCTACAGCTACAGCGTACTTACCGTAGACTCTGGCGATGAATTGATCCCTGTTACAGCAGAGGACAGTATTGTGGTCCATATCCGGCTGGAAGGATCTGAACCAGGTTCGGACATTACTTTTTCCCAGTTCCAGGGGTATCTGAACCAGGAAGCCATGGTGGATTCCAGCACCATTACCCTGGATAACGCCACCAGGGTAGACCAGGCCACACTGCAATCGGGAAACATGAACCTGTCCATGACCAACGGCATTGGTATTGAAGCTGTGGTGAATTTTACTATAGTGGAATTCACCAAAAACGGGAATTCTCTTGATACGTCCTTTGCCCTGACCACAGACCCCCTGAATGCGGCCATTGACTTGAGCGGGTACCTGCTGGACCTGGAGCTGGAGGCGGATTCCCAGGTTGTACATTATGTTTCCGCCATTGATATCCCCTCTGATGAAGAAATGACCCTGTCTTTTGGGCAGTCCATTGCCATCGAGGTCATGATTGACAGCCTGTCTTTCGCCGCTGTGAGCGGATATGTTGACCCGGTGACAGTGGACATCGATACGGTAGAGCAGGAAATTGACCTGCCCGCTGAACTGGATAACCTGGAATTTGCCCAGATTGAAATGAATTTCGCTTTTCAATCCAATATTGCACTGCCTGTTTTCCTGGACCTGCAGCTGGCCTCGTTCAACGATGAAACAGGTGAATCGGTGGTGAAGAGGATTGAACGGGTGAATATTATTGAACAACCGCTATTTTCTATCGACAGTGCCCAGCACTTGATCAACATTCAGCCCAATAGAATCGTGGCTTCCGGAACGGCGGAAGTCGGTTCCCTGGAAGAATATGGCTCTGTCACCACAGCGGATACCATCAGCGGCAGCCTGACCATGGCAGCGCCCCTGGCCTTTGAAATAAATGAAAACAGCCGTATTGAGGTGGATGCTAAAGAACTGGAAAGCATTGCGGCGGATGCAGTGGAAAGCGCCAGGGTATTCCTGGATTACCAAAACAACTTTGAATTTGGTGCCGATATTGCCGTCCTGCTGACAACCGATACCACTGGATTCGAGAATGGTACTGCAGATACCCTGACCAAGGTGGGTATCCAGGCAGATGCGGCTGGATTGGATAGTGTATACCTGGATGAGTCAAAGTTTACCCTGCTGGCAAGGGAGGGGAATTATGTAAAGGCTGTCATTGGTTTGCTGGGCAGGGAAGAAGGCCCTTCCCGTTTCCTGGCAACGGACACCATGGATGTAGAGCTTTATCTTAGCGTTGAAGCCATTATAGATCTTAACGATGGCGGAGATGATTGATGGCAGTGCGATTCAGTATCTGTTCGCTGCTGTTCTCTATGGGCTGGGCCCAGCTGTTTTATTCCCCGGTTGATGTGGCCACGGCAGGCGCTGCCCTGGGCGGAAAACTGGGGACTCACGCCATACAGTCTAACCCGGCTCTCCTGGGATTGCAATCCGGTGAAAACATGGCAACGGCAGCCATAGAGACCGTTATGGTTGCTTACCGCATACGACTGGCTGTTTCAGAGAATGTACAGGATGTTATGATCCTGGAAGACCAATTGATAAAAACCGGGCCGATGCATAACTATATCGTGCAGAAAACGGACTCGGTATATGCCCTGGAGACACAGGATTTTACGGATATTTTGTCCGCTTCTAATTTTGCCAGCAGCCTGCCCAGTGAATATAAAGATCATGAGATCATTCCCGATACGACCAGAGAAATTATCCATATTCCCAGGAAACATCATCTGGTCCAGCTGATCGCTACCGCTAAGAAAGATACCTTGAAGGCCTTTAAGAAAAGGAACAGGAAACTGCTGAAAGGATTGAAAAGCGAGGTCGTTTTTATTGATTCCCTGTACAAGTATCGGGTAGGCGGTTTCCCCAGCAAATTAGAAGCCCAAACACTGAAGGACAGTATTGTATCCATGGGCGTATCCCCTGATGCCTTTATTGTGCTGGACCAGAAACGCCATGTGAAAAAGGATGTGCCCCGTTTTACCATGACTATCCCTCTGGGTTTCACTTTTCACCTGGGGAATGATGTACTCGATGCGGACTGGATCAATACCTATGCCGGTGCGGATATGGTAGAGAACCCGGGGCTGAAGACCAGCCTGCTTGCTTCCATTCCGTCAGGGGGCATCATGGAATTCAGTGGTTTGAACACTTCAATACTCAGTTTGAGTTATGATTCGTATGGTTTTTCTCTCCTGGATCTGGATATATACCAGAAAGCCATTTTGCCAAAACCCCTGTTTCAAGCGGTTTTTAAAGGTGTATTTTTTAACCAGCCTGTGGATATCTCGGATTTTGACACCCGGGTCCTGGTGGCAAACGCCAGTGTATTCTCTTTTGGCAAGCAGCTTAAGACGCTTAAATCGCCCTTCAAAACCTATATCGGATTTGGCCTGCGTATTCTTTCCGGCGGATTTGGGGAGGTTCAATCTTTTTCTGGCACACTCACCACAAGTACAGACAGTGTTGTAGTAGAATCTGATATGCATTTTGCCTATGGATTTCCCGCGGCGGGCATCGGGCTGGATATGGGACTGTACAGTCAGGTCAATGAACAGCTATCCGCTCAGATTTCTATTATGGGAATTGGAGGAAGTCTCCGCAGCAGCGAAGTAGAAGTAATACACAATATCCAGGAAATCCATTTATCCAATTTGGATATTGAAAAATTGCAGAATTATGATAAGACCCAGATTGATTCTCTGAAAAAAACCTTTACTATACTGGATACTACCTATCTAGACAAAGCAAAACGCGTCCCTGTCCCGGCGCGAATTAATCTGGGATTCAGCTACCGGCCCCATCAATTGGTTATGATCCATGGTGCATTACAGCAGCTGGTACAAACAGAATTTATTGGTGATATAGATCCCCGGATTTCCATTGGCGCTGAATTCTTTCCTGAGATGTCCCTACCCCTGAGAATTGGAATCGCGGGCGGAGGGATGGACGGATTTTATGCAGGTGCCGGCCTGGGCCTGAAAATGGGACCGATCCATATCAACCTGGGTGTCTCCCAATCTGGAGGATTGGAGAATTCAGCTTCCGCGATAAATATGGCCGCAGATATAAGGGTCTTTTTCTGATGTTGCCGTCATTGCGCAAACACGCCCCTGGCTCCATGAAGCTTTCAATAAGTAGAATTAAAAGTTTTTTAACTATTCAATCATTCAGGGGTCTGTAGTAATATCCGCAGTCATAATTATAAGAAGGAGTCTGGTCATGTTAAAGGCCGTAAATAGATGTACCATTGTAACAATTGGTTTCTTGTCAGCAAGTGTTCTTCTTGCAGATGACAAACTCAATGATTTGATCAATGATGAGTATGAAAATATATCCAGCCGCACCGCCATAGATTATGATACAAAAGTTGTACAGGCCTGGCGGGATAGTGCCTGGGTCAATAAAGCCAAAAAAGTAAAAACCTACGATGATAATGGTTATTTGTCCCAGAAAGACAGCTACAAATACCGGGATGGTGAATGGTCCTTAAAAGGAATGACTGTCTTTGAAAATAATGAAAATGGTGACCCTGCAACCACAACCAAACAGGCGTATAGAAATGATGCCTGGAGAAACCGGTACAGGATCAATTTCAGTTATAATGACGGCGGCCTGCTTATGTCCAAAGTGGAACAGAAGTGGCGCCAGGACGTGTGGCGGAACAGGAAGGAAACTGCTCTGGAATATGAAGGGGAATTGTGCGTGAACAGAACCATATCTAAATGGCACGACAGCACCTGGGTGGATCGGGTCGTCCAGGAGCTCAGTTATAATGATGCCGGTGATCGGACGGAAAAAGTCACATACAAATGGCGCGATAGTACCTGGACCCCAAAGCACAGAGTAATATACAGTTATAATGACAATGCCGCCCTGTCGGAAAAACTATTTTACAAGTGGACCGATTCCGCCTGGGTTGATAAAGCCAGGGCATCGGTAGGGTATGACGATAATCAGAACCCGGTACAGGTCCTGCTGGAAAAAAAGGACAGTAGCGATGCCTGGGTGAATGTGTCCTTGCGGGAGAATACGTATTCTGATAATGGCTTGCTGACAGAAACAGTGCAATCCAAATGGCGTGATGAGAACTGGCTGCCCCGCAGGCGGTATGAGTACAATTACTCAACTGACCGCGGAGTCCTGTCAGCGGGAGCGCCTGCTGCCCTGCCAAAAAAAATTGCCTTATCAAAGGCTTATCCCAATCCGTTCAACCCGGCGACAACCATCAGCTATCGTTTGCTGGATGCAAATCATGTACGGGTAGATATATATGATATGGTTGGCAATAAAGTCTGCACCCTGGTCAACCAAAGGCAGGACGCTGGCACCAGGTCAATCCTGTGGAATGCTATCAACGACCGGGGTCAGCCCGTTGCCGCCGGCGTTTATTTGTATACGGTCCAGGCAGGGGGGGACTGGATATCGAAGAAAATGGTATTATTGAAATAATAATTTCCTCCCTGTAAAATAACCCTCATTATTTTGAGGGGCAGATGAGGGTATATATAAATCAATGCTCTCTATGATTAAATGCGTGCTGATGCAGTAGTATAATTTTTTCTTGTCTGTTTTAATATTAACTATAACAAATTTTATTTAGAATACCATTCACCGTGATAAAACCAAAGACCAACGTGTCCGATAAGGCCCATACGGATGATGTTTCAATATTGATCCTCGCGGAAGTCTATGGCCGCTATCCCAGCCCGGTTTCAGTGAAAGACCTGGCAGAAGAGTTGAATAAAAGCCAGCGATCCATCCATTCCAGAATCTCGAAGATGGTGGAAAGAAGCACGCTCATCAAGGTAGACAGTGGAAAGAACGGAACAATGGTACAGGCCTGTGTCTATGAACCGGTATCCCGGATCCTGGCAGAACAGAATGGGATAAAACTGGCCCTGAAGGCTTTGAAAGAAGCCAGTCTTAATGGAGACGAGAGCGTCAATCAGAAAAAGCGCATCCTGCAGCGCATTTTTCAGGAATACCTGGAAGAGGTGGGGGAACTTATTGACCGCTGGCAGTCCCTGGGATTTTTTGAGCAGCTGACGGACAATTAATTATATCCTTTTGCGGTGATACTCCGCAGTATTTAGTTTCCCTACCGGAAAAATATTACTACTGCATTGACTACTCACCTGCGTTACCTTCTTATTCTTATCCTGACCCTGTCCGGGTTGAATCGGGCCGACCCTGATCAAAACCAGATCGCTGGATCCGATGGCGAAAAACTGATTGATTCACTCCGGGTGATGAAATTCTCCTATCCGCGCGAATCGATCCAGTTTGCCTATGATATTCTGGAATTCTATCCAGAACGCCGGCCCAACCAAACCATTGCTTCTGTATTCTCAATCCTTGGTGAAATTTTCATGAATAAAAGTCTATCGGTGCAGGCCTTGGAGTATTTTATGGAAGCTGAAAGGGAGTTTGATGAAATTGGGCGTTTGAAAGGTTTTCCCTGGCTGATGGTGAACATGGGTAATGTTTATTTCCAAGAAGGGCTGATGGAAGAAGCCCGCATCAAATACATAGAAGCCTACGATATATTTTCAAACTATTACTTTGAAATCAATAAAAACAATAGCCTGGCAGGGCAGGCTGTAACCCAGAACAACCTGGGTTTGATTGAACAGGGCCTGAATAATTTTGCCAATGCCCTGGAACATTTTCAGCAGGGCCTGGAGGTCCGCAGGGAATTGGGCAAACCATTGGACCTGGCCCATTCCTATCTGAGTATTGGCCGGTTGTACCTGGAATGGGGTAAGCTCGATTCATCTGTTGAATACTTTAACCGGGCAGACTCTATCTCCCTGATCTACAAATCGCCAGATGATGAGCAGAGCGGGAGCCAGGGCTGGGAAGAAGAGATCAATCCCCAGTTATCTCTGCGCTATGCCGGCAAGAGCCAGGAATACCGAGGCGAGTTGCAAATGAGACTGGGCCAGCCAGCTAAGGCTTTTATTTATTACAAGAGAGCTCAAGAATATTATAAGTCCTGGCCCATGGATTATATCCAGATCATTGCCTTTACTGCAGAGTCTTTCATGTCATTAAATGAACCTGACTCCGCCCTGTGGTACCTGCAGAAGGGCCTGCTGAAAGCGGCGGAACAAGGGCTGATGGGGCGGGAGCTTAGTCTTCTGGAAAAGAAAAGAGAGCTCCTGGTTACGATTGGCGATTACGGGAGTGCAAATGCGGCAGCAGACCGTATCATTGTCCTGAAAGAACGGCAGATGTCAGCTCAAGTGAAAGACATACTGACCAATATAGAGCTTAAGACCACCCTGCGCGCCAAACAACGGGACCTGGAGCGGGAAAAGGTCCGGGTGCAGAGAAACCTGCTGATTACTATATTTGGATTTGCCGTATTGATCCTTGTGGCCCTGAATTTTCGCAGCAGGCATATCGCATCACAGCAGGAAAAGTGGATTGCGAACCAGGAAAAACAGACAGCAGAGAGGCAAAGGCGTATTGCTGAGCAGGAGTCAAAAATGACCCGTACAGAGCTGAATGCCAAGGTGCGGGAACTGAGTTCCATGTCTGCCTATATTGTTCAGAAGAATGATCTTTTACATACCCTAAAGAAGGAAGTGGACTATCATATAAATCTGCTGTCAAAAGAAGAGCAAAAAACGTTCCGCAGCTTGCGTTCCCAGCTAAAATCAACTATTGATGCGGATACAGACTGGAAAGAATTCGAAAAAAAATTCGCATCTGTCTATCCCGGACTCCTGGAGACGCTGGTAGACAATTATCCTGAGTTGACCTCATCCGATCTGAAAATCTGTTCCTACTTGCGCATGAACCAGAATACAAAAGAGATGGCCCAGCTTACGGGACTTTCCGTGCGGGCCCTGGAAAGCAGGCGCTATCGACTGCGAAAAAAACTGCAATTGGACCGCAGTATTGACCTGGTCACTTTTCTACACTCTATAGACATTTCCAAAGACGTCCAGGCGTAACTCCTATCTGGTTTCGGTGCGGAAAAAACCGCCATTGCGTATTATTGCCGTACCATTTTACCCTTGTAGAATTTATAATATCAGCTATGAGTTCTGAAAATACATGGGTCAATTTCTTTTCTGAATTCTCCAAAAGTCAGGGGGCTTTCATCCAGGCATTGACCATAGCATTTCCAGACCTGAGCTCTTCCCAGTTCAGAGTTTGCAGCTATCTGAAGGCTGGGTACAATACCCGGGAGATTGCCGAAGAAATGAATCTTTCCGTCCGTTCTGTTGAAAGCCATCGCTACAGACTGCGAAGAAAACTGGGAGTGACAGGATCAGAAAATTTGGCTATGCATCTCCATAGGATGAAATAATATTATGAGCAAAATTACGTGGCAATAACGTACTGCTTCAT
>ERZ651768.1470-NODE-1470-length-17229-cov-3.335763_pt1 | contig 17229 bp, 13 predicted proteins | sample MGYA00514754_ERZ651768 | MGnify/ENA metagenome assembly ERZ651768
GTACGCCCCCTCATAGCCGTCTGAGAACAAAATCATGAGTTGTTTTTGATCGTCGCCACACCATTTTACTTTTATCAACTTTAAGACGAGAGGGAGTTGGTGTGGATTGAATAGCCGCTGTCGGTTAATTTTGTTAATTTGGTCATTGGATTGAGCGCGTTCCCGCAGCCAGAGCGCGGGCAGGTGCTTTAGTTCACCATTTATACGGGCAAATACTTGGGGATTTTGTGCATCTCGACCATGTCGTATTTCGTATGTGATCTCATCTGCAGTTAACGCCGGAGAAGGAGGTGTGGCATTCGTCATCCCGTAACTCCTAGAATTTATCTGCTCTCTCTCATAACGCCCTACTAACAAGCATCATCTGCTGGGTTGGTGAACGCATAGGCTCTTTCAACAGCCGGGCGGGCAAACATTTTCTCGTACCAATTGGTCAGGTTTTTCTTCGATGCAACAGCATCGTCCATGCCGTTGACTTTGAATCGTTCTACAAAAGGTAATACAGCGATATCTGAAAGTGAGAAGGTTGTGCCTGAAAGCCATTGATGCTCACCAAGCGCACGGTCCATCAGATTGAGTTGCTCATCAATACGTTCGATTGAAAACTCTATTGTTTCCTCATCGATACCGTGTTCAGCGTGATGAATTTCGTCCTTACGTCGTTGAATATCAGGTTGGCTATGAACCCTCTCAAGAAGTTTATCTCTTCCATAAATTTTTTCATATTCCTCCCAACGGTGGGCGTGGGCCCTGTTGTGAGAGATAAGGTGCATATTCTTGTGCAGAATATGCTCGGATTTATCTAGCCAGATCCGCATATGTGCCCGCTCCCAGGTATCAGAGGGTCGTAAAGACGGCCCATCGAAGGTATCATCTATATATTCCATGATAGCGTTGGATTCATAGACAATGCGTCCATCGTGATCGAGCGCTGGAACTACGCCATTGGGATGAATATTCACATACCAGGGTTCCCAGTTTTCAAAAACGTGTAAATCGATATGTCGACTTTCCCATTCAACCCCTTTTTCATTTAGTGTCATACGGGCCTTACGAGAGCATGTGGAGCCCCAATAATGGTAAAGAGTGACAGTCATTTTTTTCCTCTTTATTTAAACCTGCTACCGGCCCAAAAATTAAAAAATTTAGCATTAGTAAATCCAGCTACAGAATATCGCTGTGTTTGAGTCTCATAAACTCCATAATTGCAGATTGTTCGAGACTAAAAAAGTCTCACAAACATTCACCCAACATAATTCTACTCTATTATATAATAAGCATGGAATAAGACCTGGTTAATCTGGCTGGCTAACTTTACCTCTTTCTTTTTTAATAGCACTTTGGTGGCGCTTGCCGTCGAGGCGGCGTTTTATGGCGTTTTTTGATGGTTTGGTTGGGCGTCTAATTTTAGGTGTTTCAGTCGATTTTTTAATCATCTTAATTAGTCGGTCTAACGCATCCTTGCGATTTTGGTCTTGAGACCTAAACTGATTGGCGGTGATTACTATGACACCTTCCCGCGTTATCCTCTGTCCGGCCAGGGCTTTTAGGCGCTTGAATTGTGAGGGGGATAGGGATGGACTTGTTCGGGCATTGAAACGTAACTGAACAGCACTTTCAGTTTTGTTTACTTTTTGCCCGCCTGGACCAGGGGCACGGATGAAGTTTTCCTTAATCTCTTTTTCCGCGATGCTAATGGACGAATTAATCTGGATCATTTGTAGGGGTATCAATTAACAAATTTAAAATTCGGTGAATATACCAACATAGCTAATAGCAGTTGATAAAATTAAATATAAAAATTTACGCAGAAATTATGGGGAACTGGGTCTGCCCGATGGGCTAATATGCTGAGAATAAATGCCGCTGATATTTAATTTACCAGCCCACAAACCTTAACCGCCACAAGTGGCCATGCAACCTGAAACGCAGCAAGAGAAAGCTAAAATAGCAAGCGTTAATGGAAAGTGCTTCAGCATATTTGATCTTATAAATCAAACGAGGAGATTTTTAAAGTCTGCTTTTTTGAAATAAGAATTAAGTATTATCTTATCAGTATATTTTGACTCGAATAGTCGTTGATAGTTAGACTGATTATGATTAAATCCTAGTGGTATTGAACTAATTAAAGCAACTTATAATTGCAAATAATCAGCAGGCTTGGTTTAGAAAGATCAGAATATGGAGTTCGGATATTTTACCCTCAGCGATAATCACTATTCTGGTAATCAGCGTTCGGCCAATCAATTCGTAACCGACATCACGGCCGAGGCGCTCTACGCAGATCAACTTGGCATGTATTCGGCGTGGATTGGTGAGCATCATTTTAATTCACTCGGGGTCCTTTCTTGTCCTGATCTCGTGCTTTCATATATTGCGGGCAGAACTCAAAAAATTCGTTTAGCACCAGCTGTAACGGTGTTACCAATACACCATCCTATAAGGGTTGCAGAACAGTGGGCCAGCTTGGATTTATTGAGTGACGGGCGCGTCGATTTTGCAACCGGTAGGGGCTACGATCGCAGAGAATATGCCCCTTTCCACGTTGACTTTGAAAATAACCTCAGCATTTTTGAAGAAGGATTAGAGGTTGTGCAAAGATTATGGACTGAAGAAGGCAGGGTAACTCACAAAGGAGAGCATTACGACTTTCAAGATGTCCGTATCACTCCCAAGCCGGTTCAACGACCGATACCGACTTACGTCGCTTCATTTTCACAGCCATCTATTGAGCTTGCCGGAAAGCTGGGGTGCGGTTTAGTAGTTGCACCATTTGCGGCGGCAATGAGCTTTGGCGGATTGCAACAAGTAGCAGACAGATTTCATGAAGCGTCTGCAAAATATGGAAATAACACTGGACGCATGATGTGCAGCTATTTTATGCATTTTGCCGACAACAAGGAGCAGCAATTACAACAGCGTACTCGTATGATCCGCTATTACAATGAGTGCGTGATCCCTGCCGTACCAAATGATCCAAAGAATACGCCGCCAAGTTACAAGTATTTCAATGAAATGGTTGCAAAGTTAAGCAAAGTGAAGCCTGAAGACTTAACAGAAAACTCAGTCTTGATTGGTTCATCTCAATCAATTATCGATACACTTAAGAAGGTTGAGGCGACTGGGATCGAAGAAGTTATTCTATATTTTAACGTTGGGCAAAAACCTCACGAACAAGTGAAGGATGAAATGGCACGCTTTATGGAAGAGGTTGCGCCAGAATTTGAAGGTAGCCATCTTAAGCGGCGAGCTGCCTAGACTGATATCAACGCAAAACAATATTTTTAGTGTTGATCTAATACGGTTCCAGAGGTCTTGGAATTATTCTGATTTTATGAATATTAGCTGGAATAATTGTTAGTACCGGGGGTTCGCTAAGATATCATTGGAGAATTATGTGTCACGTAGCCGTTACTCTATTTTCAGCTTAGCGCGCAATGCGTATTCCCATCATCGTAATTGGCCGAAAGCCTGGCGTAGCCCAGAACCCAAATCCGCTTATGACGTTATTATTGTCGGCGGCGGTGGCCATGGACTGGCTACTGCCTATTACCTCGCCAAGGAACACGGTCTCACTAACGTTGCTGTCCTGGAAAAGGGATGGATTGGCGGAGGAAATACGGGTCGTAATACAACTATTATCCGTTCCAACTATTTGTGGGATGAAAGTGCGGCAATATACGAAAAGTCGTTGCAGTTATATGAAGGACTGAGCCGGGAATTAAACTACAATCTCATGGTCAGCCAACGTGGCGTTTTAAATTTGGCCCATAATCAACACGATCTTCACGAATTAAGCCGCAGGGTTAGCGCTAACCGACTTCATGGCATCGATTCAGAAATCCTCTCGCCTTTTCAATTAAAGGAGATGGTTCCCATATTAAATGTTTCACCTGATGTCCGTTTTCCAGTTCTTGGTGCGTCGTTACAGAGGCGCGGTGGTGTGGCACGTCACGATGCTGTGGCTTGGGGTTTTGCTCGCGCTGCCGATGCAAGGGGCGTCCATATAATTCAGAACTGCGAGGTAAAGGGTTTCTGTCGCGAAGAAGGCCGCGTTACCGGTGTTGAAACCACCAAGGGGATAATAAAGGCGCCAAAGGTAGGCGTGGTTGTGGCAGGGCACGCCGGCGTGGTGGCGGAGATGGCAGGCCTAAGACTGCCGATCGAAAGTCATCCTCTTCAAGCTCTCGTTTCGGAACCTCTTAAACCACTATTGCATACAGTCATCATGTCTGGATCAGTCCATGTATATGTGAGCCAGTCGGACAAGGGCGAACTCGTTCTGGGTGCAGGTATTGACCCTTATAACTCCTACGCTCAGCGGGGAAGCATTCGTATCATTGAAGACATGATAGCGGCTGCAGTCGAGCTCTTCCCAATCTTTAGTCGACTAAGAATGATGCGCCAGTGGGGAGGCATTGTCGATATATGTCCGGACGCCAGTCCAATTATCAGTAAAACACCGATTGATGGACTTTACTTTAACTGCGGTTGGGGGACTGGCGGTTTCAAAGCGACCCCTGGTTCGGGTTGGGCCTTCGCCCACACTATTGCTCAAGATCGTCCGCATGCGATTAACGAAGCGTTCGGCCTAGATCGTTTTATTACCGGTGCTCTAATAGATGAGCACGGTGCTGCAGCGGTCAGTCATTAAATAAAGGATAGCGACGGTGTTACTAATAGATTGCCCCTGGTGTGGACCGCGAGATGAATGTGAATTTTCCTATGGTGGCGAAGCACATATCAAGCGACCGGAAGATCCGGATAAGCTTTCCGACGCTGAATGGGCTGACTATCTCTTTATGCGTACTAATCCCAAGGGAAGATTTCCGGAGCGCTGGGTTCACACGCACGGATGTAACCGTTGGTTCAACGCAGTAAGAGATACGGTTACCCACGATATTTCTGCTACCTATGGAATGGGGGAAGATGGACCGGAGGGTCAATCGTGAAACGCCAACGCTACCGCATGCCAGATGGCGGGCGTATAGATCGCAGTCAGCCGTTAAGCTTTACTTTCAATGACCGTTCTTATCAGGGTTATGTTGGCGATACACTGGCGTCAGCGCTGCTGGCTAATGGTGTTGCTATAATTGGCAGGAGCTTCAAATACCATAGGCCCCGCGGGGTCTTTTCTGCCGGTGCGGAAGAGCCAAATGCATTGGTGCAACTGGAACAAGGTTCACATACACAACCGAATTTGAGAGCCACCCAAATAGAACTGTATAGCGGTCTTAAAGCGGAAAGTATAAATTGTTGGCCTAGTGTTGATTTTGATCTTTGGTCGCTTATTGGTCTCTTCGGGCGTATTTTCCCAGCCGGTTTTTATTATAAAACCTTTATGACACCGAACCGATTATGGCCTGTCTATGAACGTATCATACGGCAGGCGGCAGGATTAGGTAGGGCGCCAAGTGATCCTGATCCTGACCGTTACGAGAACATAAATACCCACTGCGATATCTTGATTATAGGGGGTGGTCCATCAGGGCTTTCAGCAGCACTCAAAGCGGGTCAGTCGGGTGCTCGTGTAATCCTAGCCGACGAGCAAAACGAGTTTGGCGGTGCGTTACTTGGTAGTGATGATGAAATCGACGGTGGTCCCGCACTGGATTGGGTAGAAAAAACAGTTGGCGAACTGGAAGAGATGGCGGAGGTGCGCCTTTTACCCCGAACTACAATTTTTGGCTATTACAACCATAACTTTCTTACGGCAGTCGAGCGGGTAACGGACCATCTGGGTGTATCAGACGATCTCCTGCCTCGGCAAAGATCTTGGCGCATCCGAGCACGACAGGTCATTTTGGCAAGTGGCGCCATCGAGAGGCCAATGGTCTTTGAAAACAACGACCGGCCCGGCGTCATGTTGGCCTCTGCCGCAAGTACTTACGCCAACCGCTATGGGGTATGTTTTGCAAAACGGGTGGTTGTTTTTACAAACAATGATGAAGCCTATCGTACAGCCCTAATTTTTAAAAATTTTGGCATACATGTGTCTTTGATCGATGTACGTCCGGAGTTTAATGGCGATTGGCCGCGGAAGGCTAAGGCAGCTGGTGTCGAAATCATTTTCAATAGTGCTGTAACCGGTACTAGAGGACGCCGTAAGGTTAAAGGTGTGAACATTTCGGCATTTGGTATAGATGGAAAATTAGGAGAAGCGCGTCACCTCTCATGTGATCTTTTGGCTGTATCCGGAGGTTGGAACCCGACTGTTCATTTATATTCACAATCGGGCGGCACGTTAACTTATGACAAACAGAGGATGTGCCTGATTCCTGACAAAGCTGGACAAGCCGTTAACGTAATAGGTGCCGCCAAAGGCACATTTGAGCTTGAACGCTGCCTAACCGAAGGCGCGAGAGAAGGTGCTAGAGTGGCCGAAAATCTGGATTTTGCAGGTAGTGGAAGTGTTCGTTCAAAATCGAAAACAGTTTTGGAAAATGAACAACCGCTGCAGCCTAAATGGCTTATTCCCTCCCGAAAGCACCCGGAAGGTGGGCCAAGTCACTTTGTTGACTTGCAGACAGATGTTACCGTCGCTGACATTGCTCTGGCCGCGCGCGAGGGCTACGATTCGGTTGAGCATCTAAAGCGCTATACGACCCTCGGGATGGGCACCGACCAAGGCAAAACAGCCAACATTAATGGTATTTCTATTCTATCCGGTATCCGGGGTGAAGAACTGCCTTCAGTGGGTCACACAACATTTCGTCCCCCATACACGCCGGTTACTTTTGGTGCTCTTGCCGGTAGGCAAGTCGGCCAGTTTCTGGATCCGCTACGACGTACACCCATTCATCATTGGCACACGCGTGCTGGGGCTGTATTTGAAAACGTCGGGCAGTGGAAGCGGCCCTGGTACTATCCTGTTTTGGATGAGGATATGAATGATGCCGTTGTTCGAGAATGTCGATCTGCACGTAAAAGTATTGGAATTCTAGATGCGTCAACCCTTGGTAAGATTGAGATTAAGGGTCCTGATGCTGCAGATTTTCTCAATTTAGTTTATGTTAACGGCTGGAATAACCTGGAAGTTGGACGGTGCCGTTATGGTCTAATGCTAGGTGAAGACGGGATGGTTATGGACGATGGTGTTACATCTCGGATGGCTGAAGATCGTTTTTTTATGACGACAACTACTGGTGGTGCTGCACGTGTCTACTCTTGGCTTGAAGAGTGGCTGCAAACGGAATGGCCGGAGATGGAGGTATACCTGACCTCGGTAACTGAAAATTCGGCAACAATTACCTTAGTTGGACCTAACTCCCGCAAACTTCTCGGAGAACTCACTGACGATATTAATCTTGATTTGAAGTCTTTCCCTTTCATGACTTGGCGTGAAGGCAAGGTTGCGGGGGTGCCAGCGCGTGTTTTCCGGGTTAGTTTCACAGGTGATTTGTCATTTGAGATTAATATACCTGCCCGCTATGCGATCAGTGTGTGGACAGCATGTATGACGGCAGGTGAGAAGTACGCAATTACACCATTCGGTACAGAAGCTATGCACGTTCTAAGGGCTGAAAAGGGGTATATCGTCGTTGGTCAGGAAACGGACGGCACCGTCATCCCTGGCGACCTTGGAATGGAGCGAATGTTAAGCAAGAAAAAAGATTTTATTGGTCGTCGATCGTTGGCACGTGTCGAGACTTTAAGGAGTGACCGTAAGCATCTAGTGGGTTTGGAAACTGAGGATCCATCAACTGTACTCCCCATTGGCTCCCAGATTGTTGCTACGACTAAGAAACGCCCGCCCATGGATATGATTGGTTTTGTTACTTCCAGTTACTATAGCCCAAATTTAAAGCGTTCCATCGCTCTTGCACTCGTCAAGAGTGGTCGTAACCGACATGGAGAAAGGGTCTATTTGCCAATGGAAAACGGAACCATCTCTGCCTTGATCCGCGATCCCGTCTTCTTTGACCCGGAAGGTGAGCGTCTAAATGGATAATAGATACTTGCGTCAGGGACCCCTCGATCATATTCCAATATCGGCCGAATTGGAGGCTGACCACAGTGGCAACGAAGCAACAGTTGTGCTTGAGGACCGTGGCTTTCGAGGCCAGATTGTTTTACGAGGTAGGGCGTCGGATGCAGAATTTTTTGATGCAGTCTCAGATATCACTGGTCTTAGGCCATCAAAAGAAACCAATGTGGTAACAGGCGGGCCTGGCTTTCCCCGCTTACTTTGGCTTGGGCCCGAAGAATGGCTTTTAGTCACTGAGGACGAGGAAAGCGGTAGGATTATGTTGGGACTTACCAACAGCTTTGAAGGCGGTCATGTCCAAGTTGTCGACAATTCGGACGCATACGCCATTGTCGGTGTCACGGGAGCGAATGCAAGAAACATCCTTGCCAAGGGTTGCACATTGGATCTGCACGAAAGGGTTTTCCACTCTGGATGTTCCACAAGAACATTGTTAGGTCAAGTGCAGGTCATACTTCACCAGGTTACGGATGATCCGGACTATGAAATCCATGTTCACCGCAGTTTCGCGGAATTTTTATGGGATTGGTTAGTTGATGCCGGTCAGGAATATGGGCTCAAAACTGTGAGGCCGTGAAAAAATATTCAGTTGGTCAACTGCTGATTACTGCAAATTTGTATCACGATGATTTCCACAAGATCGGATGGATCACTCTTCGAAGATTTCTAATCTTGAGAGCGCAGGCGCGCGTTCTCGGGGTCATAAGGACTTTCCGCCACTACCGTTATTTTATGGATGGTTCCGAGAATATCCATTTCTAGTTCAGTACCGATGTTTGCATGTTCCGGGCGTACCATACCAAGAGCCAGGGACTTGTTGATACGGAAGCCGAAGTTTCCTCCGGTTGCACGACCGACAGGTTTTCCTTTAAGGAAGATTGGATTGTTACCTAAGGCGTCAGCGTCAGTGGTGTCGTGAACTTCGACGGTTACAAATTGCCAGTTAAAGCCACGTTGTTGCCATTCCACAAGGGCGTCACGCCCGATGAAGTTGCCTTTATTGGGGTGGACAAACCGCTCAAGTCCGGACTCAAAAGCTGCGTATTCGATCGAGAGTTCAGTTCCAACCAAACGGTAAGATTTTTCGATACGCAAACTATCCATCGCGCGAATGCCAAAGGGTTTGAGTCCTAAATTTCCGCCGGCCTCAAATAGCCTGTCAAAGATATGGTTCTGGTATTCAATCGGGTGGTGAAGTTCCCAGCCAAGTTCGCCCACGAAGTTCATACGAATTGCCCAACTCGGGGCTAGACCAACATTAGTTTCTTGGCCTGATAGCCATGGGAAAGCTTCATTTGAGAAGTCTGCGCTGCTAACCCTCTGCATAAGTTGGCGCGCCTTGGGACCGGCTATAACCAGAACACCAAGTTGGTTGGTGATGTTCTGGTACTGCACCGAGCCGTCGGTCGGCATCGCTTTGACGAGGTGGTCATGATCAAGGCGCTGAAAGGCTCCAGCCGAAACCAGGTAGAAGCTATCGATAGCCTCGCGAAGAATTGTGAATTCCGAATGGACACCACCTCGTGTATTGAGTGCGTGGCAAAGATTAACCCGGCCAACGGTCTTCGGCAGCCGGTTAGCAACCAATCTGTCTAGAAAATCTTCTGCATTAGGACCCGAGATTCTGCATTTAGCAAATGCGGTCATGTCTAATAAGCCAACATTTTCGGCTACGTTTATGCATTCATTTCCAACTGGATGAAACCAATCAGACCGGCGAAACGACCAGTCGTCCGTTTGCTCTAAATCTTCCGTTGCAAACCAATTAGCCCGCTCCCAGCCAAATTTTTGGCCAAATACGGCACCCATATCCTTAAGTCGGTCATAACAAGGTGATGTTCGAAGAGGGCGTGCATCTGCGCGTTCCTCATCGGGATAGTGTATCGTGAAGACATTACGGTAGGCTTCTTCATTCTTGATTTTTAAATAGGCCTTGGTTGCGTAATCGCCGAAGCGACGAGGTTCGACGCCGAGCATATCGATAGTGGGTTCACCTTCGATGATCCATTCAGCCAACTGCCAGCCGGCACCTCCTCCAGCTGTAATTCCGAACGAATGACCTTCGTTGAGCCAAAAATTCTTAAGGCCCCAGGCCGGACCAATTATTGGATTTCCATCGGGAGTATAGCAAATTGCGCCATTGTAGATTTCCTTTACACCAACCTCAGAAAACGCAGGTACGCGATTGATCGCCGCTTCAATGTGGGGTTCAAGTCGTTCAAGGTCTTCCTGGAATAATTCGTACTCAACCTCTTCATCTACGCCATCTAAATAACAGCATGGCGCGCCAGCCTCATAAGGACCGAGAAGAAAACCACCGGCTTCTTCACGGAGGTACCAGGATCCGTCCGATTCACGTAATACGCCCATTTCAGGTAACCCATCTTTCTTCCGTTTTTGGATTTCGGGATGAGGTTCTGTAACGATGAATTGGTGTTGCACGGGAATGACGGGTACGTCGAGACCTACCATAGCGCCAGTTTGGCGGGCAAAGCTGCCTGTCGCCGAGACGATATGTTCGCAGTTGATTTTGCCTTTGTTTGTAGTAACTGTCCAATCTCCTGATGGTTTTTGGTCTATGGAGGTTACACTAGTATATCGGTAAATCTCGGCGCCCATGTTACGGGCACCGGTGGCCATCGCCTGTGTCACATCGGCAGGCTGAATGTAGCCATCTTCTGGATGTATGATGGCCCCGACTAGTCCTTGCGTATTACAAAGGGGCCATATTTCTTTAACTTCTTCGGGTGTTAGGAATTTCACATCGACGCCAATTGTTGCGGCAACGCCGGCATATTGGCGATATTCGTCCATACGTTCTTGGTTTAAAGCCAGGCGTATGTTGCCAACTTTTCGGAAACCCACGTCCTTTTCCGTTTCCTCCTCTAGGCCCTGGTATAAGGCAACCGAGTGCTTGTGGATCTGGCCAACGCTATAGCTCATATTGAAAAGAGGTAAAAGACCTGCTGCGTGCCATGTGGAACCGGAGGTTAATTCTTTTCGTTCAATTAAGACGGCGTCGTTCCAACCCTTTTTGGCGAGGTGATAGAGAGTAGCAACCCCAACCACTCCTCCACCAATGACCACCACTCTGGCTTGTGACTTCATATTGTACCGTCCATTTTTTTTTCAGAGTAGGTTTTGGTCATCTTTTAGAAGGCGGCCCCCCGGCCGGCCTCCTTGGCTAATTCACGAGCAGATGGATTTGCAGAGGGACGGAAAGGAATTTCGCAGATCTCAGCGGTTTCTGGCACTCCAGGGGTTTCAGAGTACTCGTCAGGGAGATGTATTGTCAGTTTGGTGCCAACGGCATGCATACCCCAAGGTACGTAGCCCATTGCAATATTGGTGGCGAGTTCGGGTGAGTGCCATGGAGAGGTTATATACCCAATCGGATCACCTCCGTCCGCACCAGAAATTAGCCAAAAGTCGGGAGCGTAATCATCAATGGGTATGCCACCGAATACCATGCCTACAAGAATGGTTTTGAACGGAGGATTTCCTGCTTCCATTTCGCCGCGCACCTTTTCGAGGGTAGCCTTTCCAATGTAGTCTTGTTTCTTTTTGCGTGGCACCTGATAACCGAGGTTGCACTGGAAGGGGAGAGTTTCAAAATCCATATCTTGACCCCATGATAAAATACCAGCAGCAATGCGACGATGGTGAGCAGGCGCGATCACCATTAAATTATGTTTTTTGCCTGCTTCTAGGACAGTATTCCACAGATCTTCGCCGTAAAGTGTGGCGTCTCTTAAATAAATTTCATAACCCTTTTCACCTGAAAAGCCGGATTGTGATACAACAACGTCACGACTAGCGACTTTTCCCTCAAGCAAACCGTAGTAGGGCATATCATGTATAGCCGGTCCAATGAGGTCAGCCATGAGAGCTTCTGACTTAGGTCCTTGAATTTGAATGGGCGAAACGTCGATTTCCGCGATTTTAACATCAAAATTCTTGCCTACATTAACACCCTGCAACCAGAGCATCATGTCGGAGTCAGCCAGGCTAAACCAGAACTCGTTTTCGGATAGGCGGAGTAAGATAGGGTCGTTCAGAACACCTCCACTTTCATTGCAAAGTATCACGTACTTTGCGTGCATCTGTTCGATACGGGTGGCATCGCGGGTTATCACATAATTTACAAAAGCTTCAGCATCTGGGCCAATCACCTGGATCTGGCGTTCGACAGCGACGTTCCACATGGTTACGTGATTGACAATGGCGTCGTATTCAACCATAGCCCCTCCGTCCTCAGGCCTCACGTAGCCTCGCGGATGGTAAACACGGTTGTAAACAGTGGCGCGCCAGCACCCCGCCTCATGTGATAAATGCCAATAGGGAGATTTCCGAACACGTGTTGAGATGAGCATTTCGACAGGTGTACGTCCGCTTTGCCGCAAATTAATAGGAACTTGACGGTCGCTTTGATCGACTGTGGTTGCCTGCTTGATCATTTCATTCTAACTCCCCTGACCGAGTATATTAATTAATCACATCGACTATTGATAGCGAGAGGATTTACTACAGAAGTGTAATTCCGACAAGTAAAACACACATGAATTTGTATGATTAAGCTGGATATTTTTTGGATTAATTTGTTGGTATATTCTTTGGTCAAAATTGTGGTTTCAAAGGTTTAATATATATTTATATTCGAAGCTATAATAGTTCATCATTCCTCAGTTAAATATGTTTTGAATTCAATGCTTATCGAATTAAAAGAATCGCCAATTGCGAATTTTTGAGACTACCTAAATTAATGAGTATTATCTTAATTTGAGGTTGTACAATGTGCCAGGTTCGACTTCTAACCACAGTTGTGGGAAGCTACCCCCAACCAAATTGGCTTGTCGATAAGGGAAAATTGAGGGGTCGCCTCCCCCCTCGGGTACGGGCGCGCGAGATATGGAAGGTCCCTGACAAGAATTTAGAAGAAGCTCAAGATGATGCGACGCGTCTGGCAATAATCGATCAGGAAAATGCAGGGATAGATATCATCAGTGACGGTGAAATCCGGCGTGAGAGTTATTCCAACCGTATAGCGACGGCGCTCCAGGGAATTGATACTGATAATCCAGGAACGGCGATCGATCGAACAGGTCATCCAAATCCAGTACCTAGGGTCACAGGTCCAATTAAACGTAACCGACCAATTGAAGTCAGCGATGTAAAATTTTTGCGGGCGAATACAAAGCGGCAAATCAAAATCACGGTGCCTGGGCCGTTTACCATGACGCAGCAAGCTGAAAATAATCACTACTCAGATGAGAGAGGGCTTGCCATGGACTACGCGGTAGCCGTCAATCAAGAGATAAAAGGTTTGTTCGCCGCTGGTGCAGATGTAGTTCAGTTGGATGAGCCTTACATGCAAGCACGTCCCGATGAAGCTAAGAAATATGCGGTTGATGCGATCAATCGAGCCCTCGAAAATGTTGAGGGGACGACAGCTCTTCACATGTGTTTCGGCTATGCCTACGTTGTGAAGGAAAAGCCGTCTGCATACTCTTTCCTGTCGGAGTTAGAAGAGACCTCTGCCGATCAAATTTCTATTGAGGCAGCCCAATCGAAACTGGATTTGTCATTGCTGAACTCACTTCCGACCAAAACTATAATCCTTGGCGTTATTGATTTAGAAGATGCGACGGTTGAGACACCGGAGATTGTTGCACAACGTATTCGTGACGCCCTTAAGTACGTGCCGGCAGAACGTCTCATAATTGCTCCTGATTGCGGCATGAAGTATATTCCTCGTGGCCGCGCCTATGACAAACTTTGTGCAATGGTTGAAGGTACCGCCGTCGTTCGGAAGGAGTTGAACGGGTAAATTTAATAATTCTTACCAAATTGGAATTGACAGTCGATCTCCAGCTCCCACTAAACAACCAAACTCAAAAACTGGCGTGCTATAATAGCTGCATATAATTTTAGCCGGTAATCTTGAACCCCTCGTACCCATTTGCAGCTACAGTATTACATTTCTCCACATAAGACGGCATGCCCCCAATATAGGGCATAAAGACGCGCGGTTTTCCAGAAATGTTGGCTCCCAGATACCAGGAGTTGCATTGATATCGAAGTGTTTTCCCGGCGACTTCATCGACATGGTCTACCCAGGCATTTTCGGCACTCTTATCAGCTTCAATCTCCGTCATCTTCTGATTCCGAAGATATTCCAGGCAATCTGAAATCCACTCCACATGCTGCTCGATGCTTGGAACCATATTAGAAAGTACAGAAGGGCTGCCGGGACCAGTGACTAAAAACAGATTGGGAAAACCGGCAGTGGCCAAGCCTAGATAAGTCTTTGGACCTTCATCCCATTTATCTCTGAGTGTTATTTTATCACGCCCTTTGATATCCATACGTAGTAGTGCCCCAGTCATTGCATCGAAACCCGTCGCTATCACCAACATATCAAATTCATATTCGTGTCCGTTAACACGGATGCCTTGTCGGGTAATTGATTCGATTGGTGTTGCACCAACATTAACAAGTTTAACATTGGGCCGGTTAAAGGTTTCAAAATAGCCACTATCGAGGCAAAGTCGTTTGCAACCGAACACCCCTTGGGGAGAGAGTAATTCGGCCACTTTGGGGTCTTCTACAATTCCCCTTATTTTGCCGCGTACGAAGTCTTGCGCAGTTTTATTGGCATTAGCATCATAAGTTAGATCGGAAAAAGCTCCCATGAAAGAAAGACCGCCGGCTTGCCATCTCTTTTCGTACTCGCGGTCTACCTCTTCGATGGTTGTTTCTATTGCAGAGTTTTCGTTGGGGTAAAAATTGAATCCTCCGAAAGTATTTTTAGCATCTTCACGAAGAGAGGAATAATCTGCTTTTATTTTGCGAAGTTCCTCACATTCTAATGGACGATTGCGCGCCGGCACGACGTAATTGGCGGTACGTTGAAACACCGTAAGGTGGGCGGCTTCTCTCGCAACCTCGGGAATTATTTGGACCGCTGATGAACCCGTACCGATTAAGCCAACCCGGAGACCGGAAAAATTAACAGGCTCATGTGGCCAACGCGCGGTGTGATAGACTGGACCGTCAAAATCACGTAACCCTAGAAAATTTGGGGTGTTGGCGATGGAAAGGCATCCCGTCGCCATGATGCAGTAAGTTGCGGTAACACATTTCCCTCCTTCACTTTCAACACGCCAAAATTTTCTTGCTTCATTATAATGAACAGATTGTACCCGAGTATTGAACTGGATGTGGGGGCGTAAATTAAAACGATCTGCCACAAAACTCAGGTAATCGAGGATCTCTGGCTGTGAAGCATAACGCTCTGTCCAGACCCATTCCTGCTGTAAGTCTTCATCAAACTGATAAGAATAGAAGATGCTGTCGACGTCGCAGCGTGCACCTGGGTAACGGTTCCAGTACCAGGTGCCCCCAACATCACTGGCAGCTTCGACTGCCAGCACCGTAAAGCCTACCTCGCGTAGCCTATGCAGTAAGTAAATACCTGCAGTTCCAGCGCCAATCACTATTACATCAAATTCAACATTTTGATAATGAGGGTTTTTCATAACACGATAATTGAAACTAGTTCGGAACAGATTTCAATCGTCGTTTTTTAAACAACGGACCTGGGTAGTATTCCTTATTCCAAGCCAATATAAGAAAATCGATACCCATGAACCATTGGGACCACGCGTAATACGACTGGCCAATACCGCCGACTTTACCATTACACCAATCTTGACGTCCCACCCATTCAATACATTCGTAGTAGTCCTGTTGTTCTTCACGATCAAGAAAGTTATACACGCCACCGGATTGACCGGAACCGCGAACATCCATGTGAACATAAGCGTATCCTTGATCGCGGACATACCATTCGACCGGGCCAACTTCGCGCCACAAAAACATGGTGGAATGTGGTAAATCATCGGTTTCGTATTGGTAAGGTGAGGCGGCAAACAAAACAGGAAAACGACCCGCTGTGTCAGGTCGATAAATTCGGCAGGCGATTGGGGTTCCGTCGCGCATGGTGATGAAGACGGGTTCTTCTACCTTCATAACATAGCGATGCTTTTGTTTGGCCCCTTTTTTTGCCATCACTTATCTCCCGTTCTTTTCTAGATAAGCTGGTTGGTGAGTATGCCAACTCCTTCGAGTTCTATCTCTACCGTATCCCCAGCATGCATGAATACTTGTGGATCACGTCCAACCCCAACTCCCGAAGGAGAGCCTGTTGTAACGATGTCTCCCGGATGAAAACGATACCATTGCGAGTAGTAGGAGATAATTTCTGGTAGCTTAAAGATTAAGTCGTCCGTTTTAGTGTCCTGCATCACCTCTCCATTCAACCTGGTCTGCAGATGCAGATCGTGGGGGTCATCAATTTCATCCTTAGTTATGATTACCGGACCGCAAGGGGTGAACCCTGGCAGGTTTTTGCCCATAATGTTGCGCTCCCAACCGTGGATAGGACCAAATGGTGGCTCCCCCGCCTTGATGTCGGGAATCCAATCGCGCGCAGAGACGTCGTTGGCAATTGTATAGCCCGCAACATAGTGCATGGCTTCCGCCTCGGTAACCCGATGGCACTCTTTTCCAAATACAAAGCAGAACTCACCCTCGAAATCGATCATGTTGGGACATTGTGGGGGTACGTGGATTGCCTTGCCGGAGCCCAACAAGGAATCACGGGTTTTTATAAATCCTGCGGGATGTGGAGGTCGGGGGGTGTTACCCATCTCGGCTAGGTGGCGTCCATAATTCATGCCAACTGAAAAAATCACCCATGGGTCTGGCACAGGCGGAGAAAGGGATGTCTCCGAAAGGGGAGAGAGAGCAGCGCCTGCTGCATCCATATTAGTCTCCACAGTATCGGCAATCTGACGGATTTGTTCCAGAGCGCTATCACCTAACTCCAGTATTTCCCGAATTGAAGTTGGTCTCCAGCTATCGTTAAACACCGAGCCTGGTGCTTTAGTAAGATCAAGTACCTTATCGTCTCCAACGATGATACCTGGGTGGTCGCCTTGGTCTGTGTCGATTGTCAAAAGTTTCAATTTTCATCTCCCAAATACACTTGGATTAGAAGTAAACTCAACAATTGGGCGACTTATCAACAGAAAAAAAGAATTTTTAGTCAACTGACGTTTGTTTTCCCCATGTTACACAGGGATGTGGATCGAATATATATTGCCATAGTGTTTTTGTTTCACTAGCTTATTTGAAGGCTTGGTACTCAGTAGCTGCCGTCCCAAGCGGGGGTGAAAGTG
>ERZ651768.1471-NODE-1471-length-17228-cov-7.138126_pt1 | contig 17228 bp, 17 predicted proteins | sample MGYA00514754_ERZ651768 | MGnify/ENA metagenome assembly ERZ651768
TGCGAAAAAAGCAGGTTATCGCAGTTTTCAAATACTCCATGCTTTAAAAAATAAAGAGTCATTAACATCAACTGCCGATAATAGTTTAATTAGATTTTATGAGGCATGGTTTAATGATTTAAGATTAACATTTGAGTATATTGGTGGATTTAATAATAAATATTGTGGGTTAATATACGGATTTTCCTTATGGAATGCCGATCGACGACGTCGACTTATCATGGATAAAATAACAAATTATTTTATCCAAAAATGAATCCCCAATGTATTTTAATCCATTATCATGAAATAGGACTAAAAGGTGATAATAGACCCTGGTTTGAAAAACTATTTATAAAAAACATTGAAGTTCAATTAAATGGACTTCCTTATACGAAAATACAAATTAAAGCTGCTAGAATACTAATTTTAGGAATTGATTTTACAGCTTTTGTTAATGTATCTGGCGATGGTAATAACCAAGATTTGAAATTTGGATTTTCTCCTTTGTCAACTGATGCTGGTGACGCAAGCTTTTGTATGGACTCCCAAGGCAATACTCTGGACTACACAAGTAGAACTAATTGTATAAGTGGGCAATTTGATAGCGGTGAGTTTGGTGAGTGTCCAGGCTGTACTATTCCACCACAAGAGACATTGAATGGTTGCGAGAACAATAATTGTGAGTGGATTTCAATTCATACTTGGGTAGAAGGTGATGCATATGCTCCTCCGGCGCCTCCTCCTCCTGCTTTTGATGCTGCCCTAGGTTGGGAGAACGATAGGTATTATACTCAGATACTTGCTGGTCTTTATTCAGATGCAGGGGCAGAACATGTTTATGACATCGCGCTTGGATATCCAGGTGACAACCTGATCACCATTACCTGGGATAACACAGGCTGGAGTAATTTAGGTACTTTTGTTCTTCAGGATGCTTTTGGAGGTGCGATGATCAATGTTGATATGACAATTGAAACCAGTTTGGAATTGACAAACCCTGCCTTTAATTTATTGAAGCTGAAAGTAACGCCTGCTGGGTCTGCAGGACGATCCCGTTAAATAATACTTTTTGCTTTTTTATTTTCCCCTATAAAAAAAGCAGGAATCACGTTGGAAACCTGAATGTGGGGGAGACATCCAGTCTTCACAGAGCATGTTCCTGCTTGAAATACGAAACAAAATTATATCGGCACAGAGACATGGTCAAGGTATTTTTTTCACCACTCCGGTTTTTCTGATAAGATCCCTTTTGATAATGAGCTTTACAAGGTAACTTTTCTCATTATTTCGAATGTTAAAAATATCCTATTATGCTTAATCAATTAATCCAATGTGACCATAGACTCTTTCATTATATAAACGGCACTTTATCCAATTCTTTTTTTGACTGGTTCATGCCTGTTATCACCAATCAGAATAATTGGATACTACCACTTCTTGTGTTGATTTATTGGCTCCTTTTTCGCGGAGAAAAACGGGGAAGAATTACTTTTGTCATCCTCATTGTAACCGTTATTTTTATTGATGCAGTCGCCGCTCAAATTATCAAACCTTTTATAGGAAGAATAAGACCCTCCCATGCAATGCCTGAGATGATAAATCTTTTGGTTCCACGTGGGGGACAATTCAGTTTTGTGTCAAACCACTCAGCGAATGCGTTTGGGCTTTCGGTAATCCTTGGTTACTTCTATCCCAATTGGAAGTGGAAAGTGACTGCACTTGCGTTCATTATTGCTTTTAGTCGCGTTTATGTGGGAGTTCACTATCCAGCAGATGTATTCTTTGGTGCTCTATTCGGATATGGATCTGCCTGGATGATATTAAGTTTCTGGGTGATGATAAAAATGAAAGAACTAAAGAAAGGCAGAGATTGGGTGTGGTATGAAACCTGAGAATCGGAGATTCAGGTTTCCCGAAAAAAATCAAATATCAGTTAGGGAGTGATCCTTTCGGCGGCTTGACTCCAAACCCGGAAAAACCATCCTGCCCCGGTGTTTTAATTTCACCATGTTTGCTCTCGAATTTCTTGATGTTTTCACCAAGAGCTCTAAGAAATGCCTTTGCGTGAGGAGGCGCCATTATAATCCTGGAATGAATTTTTGCTTTCGGTACTCCAGGAAGGAGACGTGTAAAATCCATAACAAATTCTGCTGGGGAATGGGTCACAACTACAAAGTTGGAGTATTCTCCTCCGCTTATACTTTCATCTAGTTCAATATTTATCTGTTGGGTATTTGGTTTTTTCTCCATAATAATCCTACTTTCCTAAAATTAATATCCTTTAAATCCGTCCTGATTAAAATCTTCCCAGTCTTCATCAAGACCCTTAAACTCTTCGTATGAAGGTTCTTTATATTTCTCTTCATCCTCACTTTGCTGCCTTACCATTTCATTTTCATAGAGGCTGAAAGTTTCTTTCCTCTTCTCAAATTTAGATGGGTCTAATTCCTCTTCATCCTCCGGAGCAAGTCGTTCAATATCTTCGCTGTACACTTCCACATCAAAGAAATCAAGATTTTCTACAATACCATTTGCCATCAAATATTCCAAAAAATCCAAGAATTTCCTGTCGCGTAAATCTGTTTTGCAACTGATACAAGACAAGGAGGCTCTGAGATCTAATTCCTCTAGAGTTGTTTCACAAACTGGACAAATAATTCCTTCTAACATTTATAACCTCTGCTAAAATCGGGCGACAATATAACAGGCGATATCCACATGGTCAACACTTTGTTATAAAAAGTTTTCATACCCCTTTATTCTTGTTTCTGAACAAACAGAGATCTGTATAATTCTCTTTCTGCCGCTGAAAAAGACAGCCCCCGCCTAGATTTAACCGTCTCCCCCGTTTTAATAAACGTTTCTATTTTAGTGGATACATGTTTCCCATTCATAAACCATGTAAATGGTTGAATAAATCTTGGTGGAAATCCCTTGGAGACAATGTTGCATCCAATTCCAATTGAAGTACCCGTATTCAGTTGTGTCCCAATAGCTGTTTTGGAATGATCACCTATAAAAGACCCGATAAAAAGACTTCCCGTATCGATGATCTTTCCATTCACTGTAACCTTAACAGAAGTATAATTATTTTTCAGATTACTGTTATTTGTTCCTGCTCCCAGATTGATCCATTCCCCAAGGAATGCATCCCCAAGATATCCATCATGTGCCTTATTAGACCATCCTTGAATTATTGTTCCTGCTACTTCACCTCCCACCCGGCAGACAGGTCCTAAAACGCTTTCTTTTATTTGAGAATGGGGGTAGATAATTGTCCCTTTTCCAATAAAAAGAGGACCTTTCAGATATGAAAACGGACCAATCTCCACATTTTTTTCTATGATCACAGAACCCTTTGAAGCATCAATTACAACTGCTGGTTTGATCTTGTTTGGTTCTTCAATCCAGATATTACTGGGATTGATGACCTCCAGGTTCTGGTCACTGTTAACAATTTTATTTCTCTTTAGAAAATGCGGGGTGTCCTCTTCCATTGTCCAGGGGATTTTCTGGAGAATTTCCCATAAATAATTCACAGGAAGACTATCCAATTTCGTAGTGGCAAGATCTAATTGTAAATCCGCTGATACAGGTCCTCCCGCATTCATCCAATCATTTCCCTCCTGCTGAGATAAATTCGCACCAATCTGCATACCCTCACTTTGAAATATTTCACTTGAAGTATTCGTAATCTGCTTTAAGTCATCTTCCCTCCAGAAAACATTTCCCAATAACCATATCCCCTGTTTAATATCACCAGGATTAACTTCCAAATCAGGGTACATTTCCCTGGCCAGGTTCACCAAATTCTCTCGCACAATTAAGGAGACCTCTGCTGAATCGGGAATCAATTTAAAGAGCCGTTCCAAGAATGTGAACGGACCACACCGAAGATCAAAAGCTGGTCGCGTAAGAGACAGTGGTTCAAAATCCTCTGCGCACTTATTTTCGTAAATATAGTATTTCATGCTAACCCCAATAATTGTTCCATTTTAAGATAACTTTTTTCCAGAAAAGCAGCCTCCTTCAATTCTAAGGTTACATTGTAATAATGATCGGCTAATCGTGAATCAAAACCGATCCTGATTGAGGCATTGGAAGCTCGAGCAAGGCAGGCATGAACCGGATTAAATTCCGGATCAAGGTCTGCAATCCCTTCTGCATTTAATTTACAAATTCGATTCTCCAACGGAAATTGGGGAAGACCCCATTGATCAAGTCCTTCTTCATTATACATTTGGATTCCTGTGTTTATCAGTTTCAGATAACGTGTACCTGCTTTCTGTGAACATAAAAATCGGATTTCAGTTCCATTTAATTCAGAATGACTGATAGATTTTATGAAATATTCCACAATTCTGATATGCTCAATTTTATCAGGAAGAAAGAACAAGATCGATCGTAATCTGTCTTTGGATGAGGATAACTTCACTGCTTTCCCGGAGGATTGCCTCCGATGTAATCTCCGTCGATACCACAAAGCAACACGCGTTTTGAGGTCTATTTCCATGGCGGAATATAGCTTTTTCACCATGAGAATCCTGCTTAGTTTTCTGTGTTTTATTTAGATAATATTCTGTATTCTGAACGGTTTGAAAGGTAAAAACATCCTCGAGAAAAGATGAAACTTTATTTAAACTCCATTTCTTTGCTCATGAAAATAAATTTTAAACTAGGAACAACAATAAAACCAATAACAATACCATGAGTATGGGTAAACGCTTATTGTGGGGTGGGCTTGGATGGGCCATGGGAGGCCCAATTGGGGCTGTTATCGGGTATGCCATGGCCTCTATTTCTGACCAGAAGGGCGGATCATCTTTTGGGAGTTTTAGCACCGCAAGTTCAAGACCCTATCCACGGACGAAACCCGGCGATTTTATCGTTTCTTTTCTGGTCCTTTTGGGTGCCGTAATGAAAGCCGATAAACAACTGCTGAAATCCGAATTAGATTACGTTAAACAATTTCTCCAGAAGCAGTTCGAAACAAATGACGTAAAAGATTTCATGATCCTGTTAAAAGATATCCTGAAACAGGATTATCCTCTTCGGGATGTCTGCCGACAGATTCAGCGATCAATGGATCACCCAAGTCGCTTGGAACTGGTACACATCCTTTTTGGCCTTTCCAAGGCAGACGGACATATTCACCCTGATGAGATCAAAGTCATCCACACAATTGCAGGATATTTGAACATAAATGAAAATGATTTTATTTCTATTCAGTCTATGTTTGTGCGGGACACACACTCTAACTATAAAATATTGGAAGTCAGTCCTTCCGCCACCGAGGGAGAAATTAAAAAAGCTTACCGCAAAATGGCCTCAAAATACCATCCAGACAAAGTAACACATCTTGGAGAAGACCTACAGGACCTGGCTGAAGAAAAATTTAAAGCTGTGAACGATGCATATCAATCCATTAAAAAAGACCGGGGGATGTCCTGACCACCCCATGAAAAAAGAGGACCCAGGAAAATATCCTTTTACCCGGGGGCTTTACTCCGACATGTACCGCAAGAAACTCTGGACCATGCGTCAATATGCCGGATTCACAACAGCAGAGGAATCAAACAAACGCTTTCAATATCTTCTTGATCACGGTGTAACCGGACTCTCGGTAGCTTTTGACCTTCCCACTCAAATCGGATATGATTCCGATAATCCCATGGCAGAAGGTGAGGTAGGAAAAGTTGGAGTACCAGTCACTTCCCGAAGAGAGATTGGACTGCTCTTCGATAATATGCCTCTGGACAAAGTGTCCGTCTCCATGACTATAAATTCCACTGCAGCGACTTTGCTGGCATTATATATTGTTACCGCTGAAGAAAGAGGCTTTTCTGCTTCAAAACTACGAGGTACAATCCAGAATGACATTCTTAAAGAATTCATCGCCCGGGGAACCTACATATATCCACCGGAACATTCAATGCGGCTGGTGACAGATGTTTTTGAATTTTGCTCCAATCATATCCCTAACTGGAATACTATTTCCATCTCCGGTTATCATATCCGGGAGGCTGGAAGTACCGCCGCACAAGAACTTGCCTTCACCATCGCAGACGGCATTGCCTATGTTCAAACAGCGGTTGACAGGGGTCTTGACTGTAATAAATTCGGAAAGCGATTGTCATTTTTTTTTAATGCTCATAACGATTTTCTCACGGAGATTGCCAAGTTCCGGGCAGCCAGAAAGCTATGGGCAACAATTATGAAAGAACGATTTGGTGTTACCAATGAAAAAGCGTTACACTGCAGGTTCCACGTTCAAACAGGAGGCTCTACCTTGGCAGCCCAGCAGATAGAAAACAATGTGGTTCGCACTACCATTCAGGCAATGTCTGCGGTGCTGGGAGGAGCCCAATCCCTTCACACGAACAGCAAAGATGAAGCTTTAGCACTGCCTACTGATGAGAATGTCCGCTTGGCGCTCCGTACCCAGCAGATTATCGCCTACGAATCGGGGATTACCAATCATCCTGATCCCCTGGCAGGAAGCTATGTCATAGAAGAATTGACTGATAAACTGGAATCAGAAGCACGGCAATTGATCCAGGAAATTGATAACCTGGGTGGTGCAGTCAAAGCTATTGAAGCGGGCTGGATTCAAAACCAAATAGCCCGGAGTGCTTATGATTACCAACAAAAAGTTGATTCCAAAAAACATATTGTTGTAGGGGTCAATCGTTTTCAGGAAGACGCCCCAAGGGAGCTTGACTTACAATCAATCGATACGGATGCTGTCAAAGAACAGATTAAGGCAGTGAAAAAGTTCAAGCAAGAAAGGGACAATAATCAAGTCAAGAATTATTTGGACAAATTGGAAACTGGTGCCAGAGGAAATGATAACCTCCTGCCCCTGATTATCAAATGTGTAAAAAACGATTGTACTATGGGTGAAATAGCCGATACTCTCCGCTCTGTGTTTGGCGAATATAACCCCACTTTCTAATTAATAACTTCTGAGACTCACTGGTCTGTGACCTTTCGTATTTACAAGAATTTACGATTTCAAAGAGAAAAACTGGCCCTTTTTACTTCCATCATTTTCAACCCAATGATAATATCACTGGGTGCTTTTGGAATCCTCATTTTTGATCGCCCACATATTTCTGAAAATGCTAATGTAATCTTCTTTTCCTGTTTTATTTTTTCCAACTTAATTCCTGTACTAACTGTACTTATCCTGAAAAAAACTGGAAGAATATCGGATTTAGATGCCTCCCGCAAGGAACAGCGGTTCATGCCTTTATTCCTTGGCATAGTCTATTCCGGAATAGGATTCCTTGTGTTGAATTCTCTGGATGCAGGAAATCTTACACAAGGACTTATGTTCTGTTATATGATCAACACAATCATAATTATGTTCATTACCAGATACTGGAAAATATCCATTCATGCTGCCGGGGTTGCAGCCCCCATCGTTGCTCTATGGGTTCACGGTGCTCATTTCCCAATTTTGATGAGCGGGATGATGATTCTGGTGGGATGGTCCCGTGTCATCTTAAAAGCCCATAGCGTATCACAGGTTTTCGCCGGACACCTTCTGGGATTATTGCTGACCTGGATACAACTACATTTATTTTTTCTGTAATATTAAAATTGGGATAGAATTAAGGAAGAACTCAGAACCTGTATAATGGAGAAATCTTTATTTCTATCTCATAGTTCGGGAATTCATTTGCTAATGAATCCTCAATTTCTCGGCAACAGGCAATCGTGCCACTCTGATTAAGACTGGCAGAGGTATTCACTCCAAACAGAATTACATTATGCTTCTCCGTTTCAATGACCCGCAGATCGTGCCAATCGGTGATCCGTTCATCCTTGCTCCAAGTTACATTTAAAAAGGAACCTACTTTTTTCACCATAGGATTCTCCGGTTGGACAGGATCAATATGTACGGTCGGTTCCACATTGTAGGCTTTGCCCAATACTGTTTCCACTTCCTCAGCAATATCGTGCGCCCTCCCCTGGGTTTCTGCGGCATTTATTTCAATATGAATACTGACAAACCTTTCCCGTCCATACCGATGGATGGAAATATCATGAACCCCCAAAATTCCGTCAATTTTTTGAACGATATTTCTAACATCCTCTACTTCTTCAGAGCTTGGCGGTTTCCCAATTAAATCATCAATAGCGCTCTTGGAAATTTGGATGCCTGTCCAGATAATAAATAAAGCTACTCCCAATCCTACCCAGCCGTCTGCCTGATGATATCCAAACCTGCCTGCGATCATTGCCATGAGAACCATGAAGGATGAAATAGCATCAGCCCGGTGATGCCAAGCATCAGCATGGAGAGTCCCCGAAGCAATTTTGGCAGACAGGAATTCTGCATACCTAGCGGTAACTTCTTTTAATAAAATCGTTCCACCAATTACTGCAATCATCCACCATTCCGGGTATATGGCACTGGGGGATATAATCCTGCTTACAGCAGATTCAATGAATTCAATTCCCGCAACACACAAAAGAACGGCAATGATCAGGGTGGCAATATATTCCGCACGTCCATGACCATAGGGGTGTTCTTCATCGGCCGGTTTTTCCGACTCATGAAAACCCCAGATGACCACACCGGAGGAGAATACATCAGATAATGTATGGACGGCATCTGCCAATACACTAACAGACCCTATAAGAAAACCAATGATAAGTTTGATAAAAAAAAGAAAACTGTTAATGAAAATCGAAATCCAGCCTTGAAACTTCCCAATACGGGTACGATAATTCCTGGCAGGTTCTTTACCCTGATGTACGAATTTTTCAGTGATTAATTCAAAAATAGGCATCGAATATTATTCCATTGTCACTTCTCTTGAACCAACCTTGGAAGGTGTAGTAATAAATCCTGTACATTCCACTCCGTGATTAATGAATTCTTTTTCCATCTCATATTTAATCTTTTTGGCCCTTTGGTGTGAGTTGGAAATTGCAAAAATCGCAGGACCAGATCCAGATATGGTACATCCATCTGCACCAGCTTTTACCGCTGCTGATTTAATATCTGCCAACCCCGGGATGAGCTTTGTACGGGCAGGTTCAATGATCACATCAATTAAATTGTCTTTTAATAGAGCATAATCATTTTTACAGAAAGCGGCTGTTATACTAGCAGTGTTGGCCATATTGGTGATAAAGTTTCTTTTGTCAATTTTATTTGGTATTACATCTCTGGAATCTTTGGTAAGGATTTGAATGTTTGGAATTATCAGCACCAAGATGAGTTCATCAATTGTACCCAATTTTGATACTTTTAAAGGATCAATAGATTGGGTGAGAGTTGCACCTCCCAAAATAGAGGGAGCAACATTATCAGCAAAGTACCCTCCGCTGACGTAGGCTTCTCCCTTCATTGCTGCTAGTATGAGTTCATCTTCCGATAAACCACCATTAAATAATTTATTTACTGCATATGCACCTGCTGCCGCAGAAGCAGCACTGCTTCCTAATCCAGAACCAGAGGGCATTCCTTTTGTGAGGATCAGTCCCACTCCGTTTTTTATACCCAAAGCACGAAGTGTTTCTTTTGCAGCAATTCCGGCTGTGTTTTTGTCAGGATCATTTGATATGTCATGATCTGCATTAAAAATATTTTCTATAACTACTTCATTTCCAGAAATCTCGCGAGCTTCAACTGTGTCTCCTAATCCATCGATCGCCAAACCCAAAACATCAAAACCTGGGCCGATATTACCAATGGAGGCGGGAGAAAAAACTTTTACTGAATTCATAAGTCTAACGCCATTTCCAGAGAACGTAAAGAGGAATCAATGGTTTTGGTTTGATTGGCAAAAGTATTGGAGCTATCCTCATGATATTCTACCGATGCATTAGAAAACTTACTGCCATGTGCAGTAAGAATAACAACAACGTCTTCATTTACATTTATAATTTCAGCATCCCTCAATTTGATTGCCCCTGCCACAGCCACGGAACTATTTGGACAAATGGAAATCCCAAGCTTGTCTATTTGTGCTTTCCAGTCCATAAGTTCTGTCTCAGAAACCGCTTCCACGACACCGTTAAAATGCTGTAGTTCCCCTACAGCCTTCTGATAACTTACCGGATTACCAATCTGGATGGCTGACGCCTTGGTTGGTTTTGCTTTTTGAGGTATGAGCTCTGCATATCCATTCTTATAACTTTCATACAACGGAGATGCTCCCTCGGTCTGTACACCAGCAAGGCGAGGAAGCTTATCGATAATCCCCAACTCAAATAATTCCCGGAGGCCTTTCCCTAAAGCGGAGATATTTCCGGCATTTCCTACAGGGATTACAAACCAGTCCGGCACCTTCCAATTCATCTGATGCAGTGTTTCAATGCCAATGGCTTTCTGCCCTTCAATGCGCACTGAATTCATGGAGTTTAAGAGATAAATACTGTGTTTTTCAGTAAGCTCCTGTACCAGTTTCATACAGCCGTCAAAATCTGTTTCAATACCCACCGTACGGGCACCATATGTAATGGCCTGTGCCAGCTGCTCGGAAGAAATTTTTCCCCTGGGAAGCAGCACAATACCCTGCATATTGGGTACCGCTCCAGCATAGGCTGCCATGGCTGCCGAAGTATCACCTGTAGATGCACAGATAACATGCTTACAGCCCAGATCATTCGCCCAGGATACGCCAGCCACCATACCCCGATCTTTGAAACTTAAGGTAGGGTTCATACCTTCGTGCTTCAGTTTCAAACTGCCGAATTCAGGGAATCTATGAGATACATCGTACAAGGGAGTATCGCCTTCCTGAAGCGAAATAACACTCCCTTTTGGCAAAGAAGGGAAGAGAATGTCCTGATAGCGAAAGAAAGCAGTTTCTCCCATATGCCCATTCAGTGATGCCTTCCAATCACTGGCATTGGGAATAGAAGTATTCAGATCATGAATGACTTCCAGAAGGTGGCCACAGTCACAGCGGTACCGGATGTCCCGGATATCATATTCCTTGCCGCATTCAATACATTTGAAAATTGAAAGTGGAGCTGTCATAAAAAATTATTATATAGTCAGGTTATCCATAAATTCTCTAGCAGACATGTCTTCACAGTTAAAAATGTATTCTTTCAGTTGAGTTTTTGCACCTGAATCAAATTTATCACCTGCAAGGGAATTAAATTTATTCTTCAGATCATCCATAGTCATAGGCTCCCGAGGGTCGCCCTTTGGATATTCAAGATATTCCGAATACTCATTTCCCTCATTGGTTGTGATAACCACCCTAGAAGGCTGTTTTTCCGGAAACATTTTTTCAAATTCTTGTGAGGGTTCACCCTTGATTTTATCAATGACCTCAAATATTCTGGGATCATTCAATTTTTCATCGGAAAATGATTCTGTAGTGATCTTCTTATCCACCATGGCGGCAGCCAGGCAATAAGGGAGTGAATGGTCAGCTGTTTCTCTAGATTCAGGGCGATATTTAGCAGGATCAAATAGGATATCATAGGCCTGGGCAAAACAGGTAACCTTCACTTCCTGGATATCTGTGTAATCCAGGTCATTATTAATCATGGCATTCAATACGCAGGACAAATGAGTGTGCGTTAACGCTTCAGTTGGAAATGCCTTCATACTGCATTCCATTATTTTGTAGCTATCACCTAAACCCCCAACAAGGGCATCCACATCCCAGCTCCAAGATGACACACCGTCCCGACCTTCCATATCAGTGGGATTCAGTGATTCATCCTTGGCATTCCATCCGATGAATGCATCCATAAAACCTTCCTTACCTTCAATTACTTTTTCCGTGCCAGAATAGCCTTTCTGTGCCATCAATGCGGCGAAGACACCGGATTGAACAGCCATAGGATCTACAGTGTTTTTCATCATGGTGAGTTTCCCTGCTGTAGGGCAGCCAATAGTATGGTTATGAGAACCGGATATCCCAATAGCGTTTACCATCTGGTTCACATCCAGCCCCAAAAGCTTTCCAGCTACGAGGGGAGAGACAAACTGAGTGAGTGTAGCATGGTGCCATTTCCGTTCGCGGACACCTGGTTTTGCAAATAAACAGAGACGCTGCTCAAATTCATAGGCTAGAACAATAGCCACCATAACATCCTTCATATTGGTGTTTACCAGTTCTCCAACTGCCCAGGCTGCCGGAATGATATCTGATGGGTGAGAGGGATCTTCCTTCCAGTAAATATCATTAAAATCCAGCGCCCGGACCATGAGGGAATTGATCAACGTGGCATTGACAGCCGGTAACTTGTCGCCAAATCCCAGAACAGTGGATTCGCCTTTGCCACCCATTTCCATATAAATATCCCGGATGATATTCACATCCCTGGTATGATACCCACCATAGGCACAGCCTATGGAATCATACATATAGCGTTTCACCTCATAAATTACATCCTCCGGCAGGTTTTCAAATTTTAATCCAACTGCATATTCAGCAATTTGTCTAGAAATTGATTTATCCATTCTTTTCCCTATAATTTGTCAATGATCGCATCTGCCATTTGAGCGGTGGATGCAGCACCTTTTTCAACCACATCTGCATTCCCGGACATCTTTGCCATGTCATAGGTCTGTACTTTGCCCTCCACGACCACTTCAGCTATCGCTTTTCGGATATTTCCGGCAATATTCTGTTCATCAACAAAGTCCAGCATCATGCAAGCTGACTCTACCATGGCAATGGGATTCACAATTGAAACCGGATAATCGGCATATTTGGGCGCACTGCCGTGTGTTGGTTCGAAAACGCCGATACCCGTTTCAGGGTTGTACTGGGCACTGCAGGCAAATCCAAGTCCTCCTATAAGTCCGGCAAAACCATCAGACACAATATCACCGAACATGTTTCCTGCTACAATAACGCCGTAATTTTCCGGATTCTTGGTAAGCCACATCATCTGGGCATCGATATTCGTATTCCACAGTTCAATGCCGGGAAAGTCTGCTTTCTGAATCTGTTGCGCCATTTTATACATCATTCCCGATGTTTCCCGGATTACATTAGGTTTTTCACACACCGTAACAGACTTGTAGCTATACTTTTTGGCATGCTCAAATGCAGCGCGAACTATTCGCTCTGTATATTTTTTCGTAAATATCCGGGTAGAAACGGATACTTCTTCAACAGGAGCATCTCCAAAATTTTGGCTAAATTTTGGATGTGTCATAAGGGCATCATACACCTGTGATGGTGGATTGCTCCATTCCACACCGCCGTATAAACCCTCTGTGTTCTGCCGGAAGATGGCCACATCCACTTTGGGTTCCTCGATAGTGCCATTGGGACCTCTTCGGATAAAATTCAGGGGGTTCCCTGTATAGGTCCGACATGGGCGAAGACAGATATCAAGGCCAAAATGCTGGCGGAGCCCAACGATGGGGCTGGAATACACCAATCTCTTTTCCTGAAGTTCTGGTGCTAACTCTTCAAATGCTTCATCCTTTGGTTTGGATGTAATAGCACCGAAAAGGCCGATTTTATGTTCTGCAATTAAATCTAAAGTACGTTGAGGTAGTGGATTCCCTTCTGTGCACCAGAATTCCCAGCCAATATCGCCTTCTACATAATCCGCTTCAAACCCTGCAGCATCCAGTACACGTACGGATTCCTCCAGTACCACTTTGCCAATGCCATCACCCGGGAGGCATACAATGTTATGCTTTTCCATAATCTTCCCTTTTAATTTATGATTCCTTTCACTGGGTATAATTCGTTCTTATCATCAGATGAAAGGGCATATTTAAATCCCTTCCGAATTGCTGCCGCTCCGATTTCTCCATCCTTTCGCAGGGCAATGTACGCGATCTGAAATTCTGGATTACCATCATGTCGGTTAACAGTTCGTCCCAATGCCTCCTCACACGCAATTTGAGGGGCATGGCCTTGACGCATAAGCTCCACTATCAGAAAACTTCCTGCTGCCTTTATCACTTCTTCTCCACGGCCTGTTGCTCCTGCAGCCCCGACTTCGTTATCAACGTATAATCCTGCACCGATGATGGGGCTATCTCCTACCCGGCCAGGAATCTTGAATGCAAGACCGCTGGTAGTACAGGCACCAGCCATATTTCCATCTAAATCCTGAGCTAATAGACTAATAGTGTCGTGATCATCATTGGGTGCTAAATCATTCTTTTTACTCATATTCTTCTTCCATTTCAGCCAGGCTGTGCGGGATTCTTCAGTCAGTAAATTCTCTTCCTTGAATCCGTGAGAAATGGCAAAGTTCTTCGCTCCATTTCCTGCCAGCATTACATGATCCGTTTCTTCCATTACTTTCCGCGCCACTGAAATTGGATGCTTAATATCCTGAAGATATGCTACAGATCCAGCATTTCCCTGTGAATCCATGATACAGGCATCCAAAGTTACATGCCCATCCCTATCTGGACGGCCGCCAAATCCTACAGACTGAATAGTTGGATCAGCTTCAGATATTTTTACACCTGCTTCAACTGCATCCAAAGCACTGCCTTCAGAACGTAACACTTTCATGGCTTCTTCATTAGCATTAATCCCATGATTCCATGTGGAAATTGCCACTGGCTTCCTTGAACGTTTGATTGTTTTAATATCTGCCAGAATCAAGGCGGGGGCTGCAGCTGTTACAAGCCCAGTTTTAATAAAATCTCTCCTATCCATCCTAAATCCTTTCTTTTACCCAATTCTCCAATCCTCCGGTGACGATCATTTCCTGTGCTGCCGCCCCAACAGGGGGCAGGGGATATTCTGTATCATTTACCCCTATCACAGATGCCGAAAAATCGATTGTGGCATCCATTCCAGTCTTTTTCGTTAAATTTTCCATACCAAACATATCTTTTAAGTCATTTATGAGTTCGGGTGCTTCCAGAACCAGAAAACCATTATTAATTGCATTCCGTTTATAGGTTTGACTAAATGAACCTGCCAATATCATTTGAATACCCCTGAACATCAGAGAAGTAGCTGCTTGTTCCCGAGAAGAGCCAGTACCAAAATTATAGCCTCCAACAATGATATTACCTTTTTCTACAATCTTTCCAAACTCAGGATCATAATTTTCCATCACTACTTCAGCCATCTGTTCCGGTGTGAAATCATCATTATAGGTATATTTCCCTGGATATATTCCATCAGTATTGAGATTATCCTGATGACAAAAAATAATTTCACCTTCTAGTATTTCAGGAAATCCGTCCAATAAAGAAATACTGCTTTGGCTGGAAGGAGGTTTCGCATTTTCTGTAATATGGCCTTCAGGCGAGAAGGTCACAAAATCAAAAGCTGGTGCAATTATTCCAGCTGCAGCAGAAGCTGCCACAATTGATGGAGAAGCTAAATAAGCTTCGGCAGTCGGGTCCCCCATTCGTCCTTTAAAATTTCGATTGGTTGCAGAAATTCCCACTTCACCAGGGCCCAATAAACCCATCCCCAGACCTATACAAGGGCCACAGCCGGGTGGCAGAGGTGTTGCTCCAGAATCAATTAGAGTTTGCCAATCCCCTCGTCTTTGACTTTCGGCCTGAACTTCACTGGATGCAGCGGCAATATAAAATTCTACATGAGGAGCAACCTTTTTACCTTTAATGGTATGTGCCGCTTCAGACAAATCTTCAACTCGGCTGTTTACACAGCTGACCAGATATGCCTTATTTATTTTTATATTTTGACTAAAGGCATCTTGAATATTCGTCATACTTTTTACATGGTTTGGGCCTGATATATGAGGGGAAACTGTGTTTAGATTGAGTTGTATATGTTTTGAATAAAATGCCTTTTCATCTGGTGTTAAGGGATTACTTTTTAGTGCATTAATTCTGGATAAATTTATTCTGGGATGGGTACCATCTTCTCCATCGCTATCGGAAGGCACCCCTTCCAAGCCCCGCTCACTAATAAATTCAGATCTTTTCTTCAGCCATTCAATGGTTACTGGGTCAATTGGAAATACACCCGCTAATGCTCCCCATTCAGTCGTCATGTTAGCAATGGAAAGGCGTTCATCTATACTCAGTTCAGATACACCGTCACCAGTAAATTCAAGAACATGATTCAACACTTCATCATTATTAAATAAACCACAAAGGGTGATAATTACATCTTTACCACTTACCCCTTTTGTAAGTTTTCCATTAAGGTCTACTTTTGTAATTTGAGGTACTTGCCACCATGTACGGCCTGTTGCCCATAATGCAGCTGCATCTGTGCGAACCACAGGAGTCCCCAGACAGCCCAATCCCCCATACATATTTGAATGACTGTCTGATGCCACTGCCATGGTACCCGGCCAAGCGTAGCCTTCTTCACACATGATCTGGTGCCCTATTCCCCTGCCTGCCGGATAAAAATCTACCTCCATATCATTTGCAAATTCTTCAATACTGGCATATTTATTTAAATTGGTTTCAGATTTATCTTGAACATTATGATCCAAGGTAAATACAGGTTGCCTGGGATTGGCCATTTTCTTTGCACCAATAGCCTTAAACTTACTCATAACAGCACCAGTGTTATCATGGGTCATAACATGTGCAGGCTGGATAGAGATAAAATCTCCAGATTGAATAATATGACCCGGTTCCAGGCCAACTGCATGTTTCTGCACAATTTTCTCAATTAGGGTCTGGTGCATAGGGAATGATATTATGCTTTAAAAGGCTCAAAAGAGACAAAGTCGGCATGGTGCACAATAATAGATTCCACCGTCCGCTTTCCCAGATCCCCTTCTTTGGAATGAGTTCCAATAATATGCTGTACCTCGGGAGGAAGGTCAAAGCGCGCAGCAATGGCTACACCGCTGAATGGATGCCGCACCATTTTGCCGTAACTGCTGGTAGAGAGCTTTCCATCGACCATTTCATACTCCAGTAATTTGCCTACATCAATAAGAATGGCACCGGAAATCATGATGTCCATATCTACCTTGATCTCATCACCAAAATTATCCACCATTTTTTTTGCAATATCTACAGCCAACTGAACGCAGGTGCGTTTATGGTTCATAAACGATACATTACAATCCTTGATAAGGAGGGAAAATGGTATCTCTTCAAGTTCCTTTGGTTCTAATGGGCTCTGTTCAATAGCATATACCCAGGCATCCAGCGTTTTTGAACGCAGGTCATCATCTTTGATCCAGTTGATTTCGGGCCAGATTTCCAGTACCTTATCTTTCATTATACCTCCCAAAATGACTTATTAAATTATTTTATTTCCTATAATGGATTTACTACTAAATAATAACTATTTATTTACCTTAAATATCGAATCAATGACAGTTCC
>ERZ651768.1472-NODE-1472-length-17214-cov-7.266558_pt1 | contig 17214 bp, 14 predicted proteins | sample MGYA00514754_ERZ651768 | MGnify/ENA metagenome assembly ERZ651768
GCCAAAATCTCGGCCAGCGTGGCGGCTGTGCCGCTTGGCGCATCTCGCTTGAGGCGATGATGCATCTCGACAACCTCCAGGTCGAAGTCGGCTCCCAGCACCTCGGTCGCCTTTCGCGTAAGCCAAAACAAGGTGTTCACCCCGGTGGAATAATTGGACGCCCACACGATAGGAATCTCTGATTTCATTTTCAACACCGCTTCCCTGTCATCGGCGGAATGACCGGTCGTGCCGATCACCAACGCTTTTTTATGCTGGGCGCATATCTCGGCAACCGGCCGGGTGACCTCGTGAAAGCTAAAATCAACGACTACGTCGGCCTTCACGATCACCCCGGGCAGGTCGTCACCGATGTCCACCCCGGCAACGATCTCGATGTCGGGGTTGACCTTACCGCAGCGAAGCAGCATTTCACCCATTCGACCCTTCGACCCATTGATGATCACCTTGGTCATGGCAGTTATTTTTTAAGCACGCCGCAGGCCTTAAGCGCCCCGGCTAGCTCATTGCGCTTGGCTGCGGGCATTTTGCAGAGCGGCAGACGGTATTCCTCCGCGCACTTACCCAGCATGGCCAGGGCAGCCTTGGTCGGAATGGGGTTCGTTTCAATGAACAGACTTTTGAACATCGAGTAATATTTCTGGTGCAGCCTGAGTGCCGCGGCCGAGTTGCCGGCAGCAAAGGCATTGACCATCTTCGCGATCTGCCGCGGGATGATATTCGAGGCCACGCTGATGACACCCTCTGCACCGACAGCCATGAATGGCAGCGTCAGCACGTCGTCGCCGCTCAGAATGGTGAACGCTCGGCCAAGTGCGGCCCGAAGCTGGCTCACGCGGTCGGCATCGCCGCCGGCCTCCTTGATGCCGACGATGTTTTTGCACGCCTTGGCCAGGCGCTGGACAGTCGGCACCTCGATGGCGATGTTGCAACGACCGGGGATGCTGTAAAGGACGATCGGCAGCCTGGTTGCGCGGGCGATCTTTTTGAAATGCTGGAACAGGCCCTCCTGCGAAGGCTTATTGTAGTAGGGCGTCACCTGCAGCGATCCATCGACCCCGGCCGCCTCGGCAGCTCGGGTGAGGTGGATCGCCTCTGCGGTGGAGTTGGCGCCGGTGCCGGCCAGAACCTTGACCCTGCCCTTGGCTGCCTGCACGGCAAGCTCGATGACCCAAATGTGCTCGTCAAAGCCAAGCGAGGGTGATTCGCCGGTGGTGCCCACCGGCACGATTCCATCCACTCCCCCGCGGACTTGATCGTAAATCAATTTTTTGTATGCCCCTTCATCAACTCGCCCCTTGTGGAACGGCGTAACCAGGGCGGTGTAGGTTCCTGCAAACATCGTCAGATCGCACGGACAGAGTCGGGAAAAGCACGCCGCTTGGCCAGCAAGTTTTTGAGGATGTCAGGGATTGAGCGCCTTGGGCATCAGATCGATGCCTTTAGACTTGGCCATTTGACCGTAGGCATCGTCGCACTTGGGGCAAGAGGGAGAGCCGAACTCATCGTATTTTGGAAAAAGATGCAGGATAAAAACAGACCCGCAGGTTTCACACTCGTTGACAGGATGAGCAGGTCCTTTCTTACAAAGAACACAGTACAAAACAGAATCGCTCATCGCCCGAGGGTATTGCCTCCAATTGGTTGGATAGTCATCCCGATATGCCGATAAATCCTCAGTCTGTTTACATGAGAGGCAGTAATAACCAAGCTTTACCTGTGAGAGCGTCATGTTGGCGTTCCAAGACCAAACCAATAGCCCCACAGCCCCCAATGCGGCGACAACGATTCCTATCTTCTTAAGCGAACTTTTGGACTCTTTCCCGCTCATAGACGAGCGCGGATCGGGTTCTTGATATCACCCAAATCCTCCTGATAGATGTAGTATTGGCGCCCACCAGGGTTCCAACTGTGAATGAAGTACATTTGCATGAACTTAACCCAACGTACAGACCCGTCGGCGTAGCACTGATTCCCGCCTGTCGGTTTACCTCCGCTAGCATGAGCCGGATACCCACCATAAGCCGTGGGGCGACCGCCCCCCCAAGCTCCGTCTATCTTTCCAACCAAATCGGCAAGCAGCACCATCTGAGGGCCATCCTGACCCGAGTTAACCGGACTGCGGGATTTAAACCTACCAGCGGAATTATTCCACGTGTCAGCACCACCGAAATGCTGAAAGCCGAGGATCATTTGGGGATAATTTTTCTCCCAAGCCGGAAACAGCGGATTGGTATTGTAACCCCTAGGCAACGCACCGGCATAACGTAAACCAGGACAACCGAATACTTTATTCAACTGCAGCGGGGGATACGCCCCGTGCTTGTGGATATATGGGCTAGATTTATCATAATTATTCGGCTTGACGAACGCTAAATTATACTGTGGCAAAAGTGCGACTTGTGGCACATCCAAACATTTTTGAACAATATTATCACTACCTTTAGGTTGAGCGCCTCGACCAGGTAGATATACGCCTTGATTGTCATCTCGGTACATGAAAAGAGCCAAACTTGTCTGCTTCATGTTGTTCGCGCATACCGCCTTCAGCGCAGTTGCCTTGGCTTTGGCCAATGCGGGCAGTAGCAGCGCCGCTAGAATCGCAATTATGGCGATCACCACCAGTAACTCGATCAGGGTAAAACCACTCCGTTGGTATTGTCTTTTTGACTTCATTGTATGATCAGATTTACGTCAAGAGATCCTACCCCTTGGCCAAACGCAGCGCAACCCCTCAAACTCAATTTGGCGGCGGGTAAACCAGATGCCCGTCAGGGCCAAGCGGAATCCCCAGCCACACCCACACCAGCAGCAAAAGGGTCCAGACAATGGTAAAAACAATGGCAAATGGCAGCATGGTCGAGATCAGCGTGCCCATCCCACCCTTCGGTGCGATGTTTTTCATGAATGCCAGCATGATCACCATGTACGGGTTGAGCGGCGTGATGCAGTTGGTCACAGAGTCGCCGATGCGGTAGGCGCACTGGGTCAACTCCGGCGCGATGCCGACCATCATGAACATAGGGATGAAGATCGGCGCGAACATGGTGTACTTGGCTGACATCGACCCGACGAACATATTGAAGCACATCGTCATCAGGATGAACGCCACCAGCAGCAGTGAGGTCGGCAACGCCGTTTGGCCAAGCGCCTGGCCGCCGGTCATCGCCAGCATTTTGTCCAGACCGGAATACTTAAAGTGCTCGACAAACTGCCCGGCGAAAAACGCCATGACTATGATCGACGCCATGCCGGCCATCGAGTCGGTCAGCAGCCTGGTCACATCGCGGTCGCTGCGAATCTTCTTTTGCACCACGCCGTAAACGATGCCGGGGATGATGAAGACGATGAACACCAGCGGCACGATTGCCTTGACCCAGCGCGGGAAAATGTTGGCCGAGGGCACCAGCAGCAGGCCGTCCTGCTCGACGCTCCCCTTCGGTGACGCCTGGCCATCGGCCAACTCGACCACTTCCGCGGCCACCATCTGTCCCGGATTCGTCGGCGACTCGATCTGGTAGGTGTACAACGGCGAACCAGGGATCATGATCAAGGCCAGCACCACCACCAACCCCGCGATAAACACGCAGGTGGAAATCTTCAGTGCGCGCCAATCCTCCAAAGAGAGTTTTTGCGCCATAAGGTCGCCGGCATTCACCAGGGTCGGGCCACCCTCATCCGGTGACTTGCCGGCCAGCCGTTTTTCAACAATCCCATCGGCGACGAACCAGCCGACGCCGGTCATCGCCACGGTCGATGCGATCATGAACCACCAGTTGCAGGCGGGATTCAACTGGTAGTCGGGATCGATCACCTGTGCCCCGCCGTTGGCCAAGCCGGCCAGCAGTGGCTCAAGGCTCGTGATGAAAAGGTTGGCGTTGAAGCCGGCCCCTATCCCGGCAAACACCGCCGCCAGTCCAGCCAGCGGCGCGCGGCCCACCGCCTTGTACAGCGCGGCGGCCAGGGGCGGCAGGATGATGTAGCCGGCGTCGGAAGTCAGCGATGACATGATGCCCATGAACACCACCGCCGGGGTCAGCAGTTGCTTCGGCACCACCATCAGCATCGCCTTGAGCGCCGAGCCGATGAAGCCGGTTCGCTCCGCGATCCCGATGCCCAGCATCCCCACCAGCACGATGCCCAGCGGGGCGAAGTTGATAAAATTCTTCACCATGCTCGAGATCGCCCAGAACAGACCGTCGCGGGTCAGGATGTTATTGGCATGGTAGGTTTTGCCGGTGGTCACCCACTTGACCGCGGCGTCCGCCGCTTGGCCGAGCGAGGCCGTCTGCTCCGGCAAACGCTCCTCGACGATCCAATCCGTCTTGGCTGCCACCGCCGAGGCGATCATCACCAGCACCGTTCCGATGAGGAACAGCGTCGCCGGATCCGGCAGGCGGTTACCGATGCGCTCGATCCTGCCCAGCCAGCCGCCAGCAGAGCTGGGTTTTGTGGTGAAGGTGTGCTCGGCCATGAATCCGTGGAAGCACGGATTCTGCCCGGACAATCCGGCAGGTCAATTCCCGATTGCTTTTTGAACAGCTCAGGCTCACGCTCTGTCCCACGGATGAGGATGAAGAACACCATATCGCTTATCGCAACCATCACCTTCCTGACCGCTCCGCTTGCCAAAGCGGTCGAGTTGTCCGAGGAGGACAGTGGCAAAATCGCCCGGGTTGTTGGGTTCCTGCTTTCTCAAACCCACTTTAAGCGTACGCCGCTGAACGACGACATCTCGACAGCCTTCCTCAGGAAATATATGGAGTCGCTCGACTACAGTCGCATGGTTTTCCTACAGCCTGACTACGATGAATTTGATGCCAAGTACGGCACACTGCTTGACAACCTAACCAAGCGAGGCGACGTCTCGCCGGCCTTTGAGATCCACAAGCGCTACTTCACGCGGCTCAAGACGGCGCATAGCTGGCTAGAGGAAACTATCTGGACCAACTTTGATTTCACCATTGACGAGTCGTTTGTCGCTGACCGCACCAAGACCAACTGGCCAGCAAACGAGGAAGAGGCTCGCGACCTGTGGCGCAAGCGCGTCAAATATGAAGTGCTCGGCACCCGCCTAGGCAAACGACGCGGCGTTGAAGCCATGAAGGCCAAGGTCAACAACGGCGAAGTCGCCAGGAAAGACGATGGCACACCGGTCAAGCCATACGACATCAAGACTGAAAAGGAGAAAATCCTGCGCCGTTACGAACGCTTCCTTCGCGTCCGCACCGAGATGGACTCTGGCGACGTGTTGCAGGTTTACCTGACCGCTCTCTCCAACGGTTACGACCCCCACTCCGATTACTTCAGCCCGCGCGAAGCGGAGAACTTCGAGATCAACAACATCAAGCTCTCCCTCACCGGCATCGGCGCCCGCCTCCAGTGGGACGACGGATACACTAAGCTAATCGAGCTCGTCCCCGGCGGCCCGGCCATTCGGAGTAAAAAACTCAAGCCAGGCGACCGCATCACTGCCGTGGCCCAAGGCGAAGAAGGCGAAGCAGTCGATGTTATCGAGATGCAACTCGACAAGGTCGTCGACAAGATACGCGGCGAGAAAGGCACGATGGTTCGCCTCACCATCATCCCGGTTGACGCCGCCGATGACAGCGAAACCAGGGAGGTGCGCCTGATCCGCGACAAGATCAAGCTGACCGACAGCCTAGCCAAGAGCCAAGTCATCGACTACCCGGAGGGAAACGACTCACAGCCGCGCCTGGGCGTGATCAATCTCCCACAGTTTTACGAGAACTGCGCCCGCGACGTGGCGCTGATTCTGGAGCGGTTCAGGAAGGAAAAAGTCAGCGGCATCGTGCTCGATCTCCGTCGAAACGGCGGCGGCCTGCTGCCCGAGGCCGTTAAGCTGGCCGGGCTGTTCATCGATCAAGGCCCCATGGTGCAGGTTATCGACAGCCGCCGCCGCAAACAGGTCCTGCAGGATAACGATACCAAGATCGGCTACGACGGACCGATGATTGTCCTTGTCGGCAAACTCAGCGCCTCCGCCTCCGAAATCGTGGCAGCGGCCCTGCAGGACTACGGCCGCGCCCTCATCGTCGGCAGCCTATCCACCCACGGCAAAGGCACCGTCCAGACCGTCATGCCCCTCAATAACTGGGTACGCCTGCCTGACTCCGGTAAACTCAAGCTGACCGTCTCTAAATTTTATCGAGTTGTCGGCAGCACAACCCAAAAGCAGGGTGTGACCCCCGACCTCATCCTGCCCTCGCCCTACGACTACATGGAGATTGGCGAGGCCACCCTTCCTAACTGCCTCGAGGCCGACCACACCGAAAAACTCAACTACCGCCGCGTCAACCGGGTGGCCGGTCGAGTCGAACCACTGACCAAGCTCTCCAACGGCCGGGTCAAGGGCGATCAGGATTTCGCCTACATCCTTGAGGACATCGAAACTCTGAAGAAACGGTTAAAGGACAAATCCATATCGCTCAACGAAACCAAGCGCTTGACTGAAAAGGACGAGGAAAAAGCCAAGCGTGACAACCGAAAAAAAGAACGCAAAACACGCGGCGATACCAAGGAGAGCGTCTTCGACCTCACGATCAAGATGATCAAGACCAACACCAAGCTGGGTGATGAGGTCGAAAATGAGGAGAAACCGATCCGACTCGAGGAAACGCCCGAAGACGGCGAAGTAGAAGAGGAAGAAGAGGATCAGCCTAAGCTCGATCCACACATGCGCGAAACGCTGCATATCCTACATGACTATATCAAGCTGCTGGATCCCAAAAAACAAGTCGCCGTCAAGGAGAACGGCGCCGAAGCTGTAATCCGCTAGTCACACAGCTCAATTCAAGACACCATCAGGATCAAGCGGGCCACAAACCCTCTCGATTTGTTTCCGGATTCCACCGTTGCTGGCAAGGACGGCGTAGGTGTGATTCCCCTTGGTTCGAGGCATCCGCCAAAATTCACCGCCGGCACACTCGAGAATTAGCCCACCGGCAGCAATGTCCCACAGGCAAACCTTCGACTCGATGTAGCCTTGGAACCGACCGCTGGCCACGTAGGTCATTGCGAGCGCCGCCGACCCCATCATTCGAGGCTTACGTATTTTTGGTGCCAATTTACTGAAGTACGGCATCATGTAGTCCATCGTTTTTTTATCCTTGGCGAAGCCAATGCTCAGAAGTGCCTCCCTCAAGCCACAGTTTCTCACTCTGATTTTTTTGCCGTTAAGCTTCGCCGCCTGACCCCTTATCGCCGTCCAAAGCTCGTCCGTGAATGGATCGAACACAGCGCCGGTGAGTGTTTCATAATCGTCGCCGTACTCGTTCCGCTTGGCCAAGCGCCGCTGCAACGCGATCGACACACAGGCATGCGGGATGCCGTAGGTGAAGTTCACCGTGCCGTCAATCGGATCAACCACCCAGCGTAGCTCGGTTTCGATGTCGCCAGCATTTTCCTCCTCACCGAGTATGCCAATCTCCGGATACGCCCTGGTCAGCATCGACTCGATCTTCCGCTGGCATCGCACGTCCAGTTCCAGCTTGATGTCGCGCTGGGTGGCTTCGTTGATTTTTTTCGCTGCCAGGCGGTTCCGCCGCATAATGTCCCCCGATCCGTGCGCCGCCTTCACGGCAGTCGCGAGTAGTTGTTTCTTTTGGGCGTTAGTCATCAGGCGGAAAGATTTTCAAGCGCCTCGTTGATCTGGCCGCGCTTGGCCTGCCAGTCAGACAGTCGCTGTCGCTGCTCCTCCAGCACTTCGACGGGAGCTCTCTCGGCAAAGCTTGGGTTGCTGAGTTTTGACTCAACCTTGCCGATCTCCTTATCGACCTTTTGCAGTTCCTTGGCCAGACGGCCGCGTTCAGCGTCGAAGTCGATCAACCCTTCCAGCGGCAAATACAAGTCACCCAGTGCCGAGGATACCCGCGGGGTTCCCTTGGGCACATCCAAGCCAACCGAAACCGACTCGGCATTGAGCAGCACTTTCAGCACCTCGACCTGATGCGAGTCCCGATCGCCGGCAGGACTGTACGTGTAGTCGATTTTTTTGCTGAATGGAATGTTGTATGCGGAGCGAAGGTTGCGCCCCTGTGTCACCAACTCGTGCTTCGCGGCGACGAGGCGATCCACCGTGTCGTCGAGTCCGTAAAGCTCGTTGAATGAATTGCCGAACGCCTTGGGCCAGTGGGCTGTCATGATGGTCTTGCCGCCCTGCTCCTCCGGCATTTCCCCGGAATACCCGAGGCCGTGCCACAGTTCCTCGGTGATGAACGGCAGGAACGGGTGAAACAATCGGAGCGTATTTCCCATCACGAAATCGACCACCGCCAGCACGTTCGCTTTGCGGGTCTCGTCGTCGCCAAAAAAAGTCGCCTTGCAGGACTCGATGTACCAGTCGCAGTACTCGCTCCAGAAAAACCGGTACAACGACGCCGTGGCGTCCGAAAAGCGATACGCCTCAAAGGCAGCCGTCACCTCGGTGATCGCCTGGCCAAGCCGCAGCAAAATCCACCTGTCATCGCTCGAGAGCAACTCCGGATGAATTTCGCCCTCCATTTCGCCGCCCTGCATTTCGCGAAAGCGGCAGGCGTTCCACAGCTTGTTGCAAAAGTTGCGGCCAAGCTCGACGTCTTTCTCGTCGAACAATACATCGAGGCCAAGCGGCGCACTGCGCATCGTGCCAAACCGGAGGGCGTCAGCGCCGTAACGGCCGATGAGTTCCAGCGGGTCGGGCGAGTTGCCGAGGCTCTTCGACATCTTGCGGCCCTTTTTGTCGCGAATAATGCCGGTGAAATAAACATTGCGGAACGGCAGGTCGCCCCTGTACTCATACCCCGCCATGATCATGCGGGCGACCCAGAAGAAAATGATGTCCGGCCCGGTGACGAGGTCGGTGGTGGGATAAAATTTCTTGAGCGTCTCGGTCTCCTTCGGCCAGCCCATAGTGGCAAACGGCCACAGCCACGAACTGCACCAGGTGTCGAGCACGTCGGGATCCTGTTTCCAGCCGTCGCCCTCGGGAGTCTCGAGCCCGCAGTAAACCTCCTCGCCCCGATACCAAACCGGAATACGATGCCCCCACCATAGCTGGCGGCTGATGCACCAATCCTGCAGCCCCCCCATCCAGTGGTCGTAGGTCTTTGACCACCGCACGGGATGGAACTTCATCGTGCCGTCAGCCACACAGGCACGGGCGGTTGGCTGGCTCGGATATTTCAGAAACCACTGCTCAGAGAGACGCGGCTCGACCGGCACATCGGCGCGTTCGCTGAAGCCGACGTTGTTCTTGTAATCCTCCACCTTCACCAACGCGCCAAGTTCCTCAAGCTTGGCCGCAGCCTCCTTGCGGGCCTCGAAACGATCCTTCCCGGCCAAGTCTGCACCGGCCAAGTTGTTCATCCTGCCGTCAGCTTCGAGAACGTCGATGACTTCCAGCCCGTGCCGTTGGCCAATGTCAAAGTCGGCCTTGTCGTGCGCGGGCGTGACCTTCAGCACGCCTGTACCGAACTCGATGTCGATGTGTTCGTCAGCGACGATGGGCAAATGCGCCTGGTTTTCCACCGGCAACGGTCGAATGGCGTGTTTGCCGACCAACTGGCCGTAGCGCGGATCCTTCGGGTTCACCGCAAACCCACTGTCGCCGGGGATGGTCTCCGGCCTCGTGGTGGCGATCTCGAGCCACGTGTCCGGCTCCTCGACGACCTGCACCTTGAAATAATAGAGCCGGCTGTTTTGCTCCTTCATGATGACCTCCTCGTCGGAGAGGGCGGTCAGCGACTTGGGACACCAGTTCACCATCCGTTTACCGCGGTAGATGAGGCCCTTTTTGTGTAGATCGACGAAGACTCGTTGCACACACTGCGTGTACTCCTTGTCCATCGTGAATCGCAGCCGCGACCAGTCGCACGACGCGCCGAGCTTTTTCAACTGCTCGATGATGATGCCGCCGTGCTTCTCCTTCCATTCCCAAATGTGCTTGAGCAACTTCTCGCGGCCCAAGTCGTCGCGATGTTTCATCACGCCCTCCTTGCGCAACGCGCGCTCGACCACGTTTTGCGTGGCGATACCGGCGTGGTCGGTCCCCGGCAGCCATAGCACCTCCTTGCCGTCCATCCGCGCCTTGCGGGCAAGGATGTCCTGAATGGTGTTGTTGAGAACATGCCCCATGTGCAGCACGCCGGTGACATTTGGCGGCGGGATCACAATCGAATACGCTTGACGCGCATCGCACACCCTCCCGGGGTCCGCCGTAAAACATTCATTCTCCTCCCAGAATGAATACCACTTCGTTTCCACTGACTGAGGGTCGTAAGCCTTGGGAATTTCCGGCATGGATATTGAATTTAACTGCCTGCGAAAGTTATTTTTTTAGCAGGCGGAACTCGATGCTGTCCAACAAGGCCTGCAAACTGGCCTCGATGATATTTTCATCCACGCCGACCGTGTACCATCTCTCTTTGCCGTCAGTAGACTCGATGAGGACGCGGGTTTTCGCTGCCGTGCCACTTCCGCCGTTGAGGATGCGCACCTTGTAATCGGTGAGTTTCACCCGTTTAAGCACGGGGTAAAACCCACGCAACGCATTTCGCAGCGCATGATCGAGCGCGTTCACCGGGCCATCGCCATCGGCCACTGTGTGGGCCGTCTTGTCGCCGACTCGCACCTTGACGGTTGCCTCGCAAACATGCTCGACACCATCCCCGTGCATGGAAACGTGAAATGCCTCCAGATGAAATGCCGGCTCGACCCGGCCAAGCGCCTTGCGAATCAGCAAAGCCAGCGATCCTTCCGCGCCCTCGTAATCGTAGCCGAGATGCTCCTGTTCCTTGACCTTAGCCAGGATGCCTTTCAACTGCGGCGTGTCGTTGTTGACGCGAATGCCCATTTCCTGCGCCTTCATCACGATGTTGCTGCGGCCGGCCAGGTCGCTCACAAGAATGCGGCGCTTGTTGCCAACCACGTCCGGGTTCGCATGCTCGAAACTCTGCGCCACCTTTTGTACGGCGTTCACATGCATGCCCCCCTTGTGCGCGAAGGCAGTTCCGCCAACCCACGGCTGGCGGCGGTCCGGCATTAGGTTGGCTGTTTCATCCACGAAGCGAGACAGTTCCCGCAACTTGCCGATGCTCGCCCTCGGGATCGTGCGCCTGTCCATCTTGAGTGAAATATTCGGGATGGCGATGGTGAGGTTGCAGTTGCCAGTGCGTTCCCCATAGCCGTTGATGGTTCCCTGCACCTGTGTCGCGCCGGCGTCCACGGCGACCAACGCGTTGGCCACACCGAGGCCGATGTCGTTGTGGGTATGAATCCCCACGTTGCAGGAAAGCCTCTCACGAGCGGCGGCTGTGATGGCGGTCACTTCGCTCGGCAGCGAGCCGCCGTTGGTGTCGCACAACACCACAAAATCAGCCCCGGCCTCCTCCGCTGCGAGCCACGTGGCCATCGCGTACCCGGGGTCGTCCTTGTAGCCGTCGAGCGCATGCTCGGCGTCGTAGATGACTTTTTTGCCCTTCTTTTTCAGGAACCGGATCGTGTCGCCGATCATCGCCAGGTTTTCCTTCGGCGTCGTGCGCAGCACTTCCTTCACGTGCAACAGCCACGTCTTGCCAAAGATGGTGACCACCGGCGTCTTGGCGTCGATGAGCAACTTGACCTGCGGGTCGTCCTTGGCGGCAACTTTCTTGCGGCGTGTCGAGCCGAAGGCGGCAATTTGAGTGTTCTTCCACTTGCGCCTCGCCGCCTTCTTGAAAAACTCAATGTCCTTTGGGTTACTCCCCGGCCAGCCGCCTTCCACGTAGTGCACACCAAACGCATCGAGCTTCTCGGCCACGCGCAGCTTGTCCGCCACCGAGAAACTCACACCCTCGCCCTGCGTGCCGTCACGCAGTGTCGTGTCATAGATTTCCACCAAATTCTTCATCAAAACAAGCGGACTACCCCGCCAAGGCCGGTAATTTCTACTGCCTGAAGCCTAGTGACACCAGCACCAAAAGCGCGCTTGGCCAAGCGCTACAAATCCCCCTCGAAACCCGACTGGCGAATCGCCTCGTACAAAACCAAGGCCACGCAGTTTGAAAGATTCAGCGAACGCGCCTTGTCGTGAAACATCGGGATGCGCAGCCAGCGATCCCCGGCTTTGCGGCAAAGCTGCGCCGGCAGCCCGGCGGTTTCCCGCCCAAAAACAAGATAATCCCCGCTGGAAAACCGGGCATCGTGATAGCGCGTTGGCCCGCCGGACTCGACGAACCAAAGCTTGGCTTCACCCGAAATCGAACCAGCAAATGCCGACCAGTCCGGCCACTTCTTCCAATCGACGTGCTGCCAGTAATCCATCCCGGCCCGTTTCAACCGGCTGTCGTCCAAGTCAAAACCAAGCGGCTCGATCAAGTGCAGCTTCGTTCGGGTCGCCGCACAAAGCCTCGCCACGTTGCCTGTGTTGGGCGGAATTTCCGGCTCGACCAAAACGACGTTAAACCCACAACCCGTGCGGCTCATCGCCCGGCCTTCCCCCTGCGGTAATGAACCTTCCATAAAACCAATCCGTGCGGCGGCGCGGTCACGCCCGCCCGGGCGCGGTCGCACGATTTCAAAATATCACGAACGTCGCCTGGCTTGAGTTTGCCGGTTCCGACCTCGACCAGTGTCCCGACGATTCCGCGACACATCTTGTACAGGAAGCCGTCGCCCTCGATGACCCAAGTCAGCATCGAGTCTTTTTTGTGTATTTTACAGCCCGTCACCGTGCGAACCGTCGAGCGCAGCTCGTACTCGCGCTTCACGGCAAAGGCGCGAAAGTCGCGCTTGCCGACGAAGTGCCTCGCCCCTCGCTGCATGCGCTCGAAGTCCAACTCACGTGGCACGTGCCAGGCAGTGTTGTGTTGCAGGGGATCCATCACCGGATGATTCCAAACGGTGTAACGGTACTGCTTGCCAGTGGCATCGAACCGCGCATGAAAGGTCATCGGCACGCGCCTGGCTTCCATCACACGAACGTCATCCGGCAAAAACGCATTCAGGGCCAAGCGCAACTTTCGATCCTCGATTCGATATTCTGCTTTAGAAACCTCCACATGCGCCACCATCCCGCGTGCGTGCACACCGGTGTCCGTACGGCTCGAGCTGTGAATCCGTTTTACACTCGGGAAAAGCCGCCGCAGCGCCTCCTCGATCCGCTGCTGGACGGTCACACCGTTTTTCTGCACCTGCCAGCCCTTGTAGTGGGTCCCGTCATACGCAACGGTCAGCTTGAGTTTCAGGTGATCCATGGCGTTCAGGCCAGGCTGTCGAGGTACGATTGCAGCAGGATCGCCGCCGCGATCGCATCGACGTTTTGTCGTTTCTTCTTTTTCTTCGCCCTGCCCTCGGAGAGCGCCCGGTTGGCCTGCACGGAAGTCAGCCGCTCGTCCCAGGTTTTCATCGGCACGGTGATGCTGTTTTTCAACACCGCCTCAAAGTCGCGCACTTTCAGCGACGCCTCGCCGTAGCTGCCATCCATGTTTCGTGGCATGCCCAGCAGGATCAACTCCACCTCGTACTCGCGCAGCAGTTCCCTCAACCGATCGAGGAATCCGGAGAACGGTACCGCCGGGATGAACTCGAGCGGCTGTGCGATCATTTTGAATTCGTCGCTCATCGCGATGCCCATTCGGACTGTGCCGTGGTCTATGGCGAGGACTCGCATGAGCTAAAGCGTCTTCATCACCCTGGCCGCGGCCTCGATCGTTCTCCCGATTGCCGCCTCATCGTGTGCCGCCGAGACAAACCCGGCCTCGAACTGCGACGGCGCCACGTAAACCCCCGCCTCCAGCATCCCATGGAAATAGTTGCCGAACCGTTCGCGGTCACTGCTCATCGCATCGGCCATGTTGTGAACCGGCACGTCGGCGAAGTAACAGCACGACATCGAGCCGATTCGCTGCAACTGAACCGCAACCCCGGCCGCCTCCGCCGCCCTGGCCAAGCCGTCCGACAGCGCTTGGCCAAGCGCCTCGATTTTTTTGTAAACGGAACCGTCCGACAGCGCCTCCAGCACAGCGACACCGGCAGCCATCGCCAGGGGATTGCCGCTCAGCGTGCCCGCCTGGTACACCGGCCCGTCCGGCGCAAGGCAGTCCATGATTTCACTCCGACCTCCAAAAGCACCAACCGGCAAGCCGCCGCCGATGACCTTCCCGAAACAGCTCAAGTCCGGCATGATGCCAAAGCGCCCCTGCGCCCCGGCCAAGCCCAAGCGAAAGCCGGTCATCACCTCGTCAAAAATCAAAAGCGACTCATGCGCGGCGGTGATTTCACGGAGAAGCTCCAAGTAGCCGTCGCGCGGCAGATACAACCCGGCGTTGGCCGGCACCGGCTCCAAAATGATCCCGGCGATATCTGAGCCATGCCCGGCAAACGCCCCGCGCACCGCCTCCACATCGTTGAACGGCAGCACGATCGTTTGGCTGGTAAACTCCGGCGGCACGCCGGCGCTGTCCGGTTGCCCAAGCGTCAGCGCGCCCGAGCCGGCCTTGACCAGCAGCGAGTCAACGTGCCCGTGGTAGCAGCCCTCAAACTTGATGATTTTGTTGCGCCCGGTGAAGCCACGGGCCAAGCGGATCGCCGACATTGTCGCCTCGGTGCCGGAGTTACACATGCGCACCTTCTCCACCGACGGCACGGCGTTGACAACCAACTCCGCCATTCGGACCTCGAGCGGATTCGGGATGCCGAAACTCGTACCCTGCCCGGCCGCTTTTTGCACAGCCTCGACAACCACCTGCGGGGCGTGCCCCAAAATCGCCGGTCCCCACGTGCCCACGTAGTCGATGTACTCGTTGCCGTCGGCATCCCAAACCGTGGCACCGTTGGCCCGCACCGCAAAAAACGGATTGCCGCCGACCGCGCGAAAGGCCCGCACGGGTGAGTTCACCCCGCCTGGAATCCACTGCAGTGCCCTGTCAAAAAGAGCCTGAGATTCTGCGCTCGACCGCATGCCGCGACAAAATACCGACTCCCCCTGCAAACGCACGCGGAAAGTGCAAATCACTTACCAACCATGTGGCCTTCGAGCAAATAATCCGCGATGTGGACGGCGCGGATGTGATGCGCACCGGCCTTGCGCAGCCCGGATTGAATTTGAAGCAGGCAGCCGGGATTCGTCGTGACGACGACCTCCGCACCGGAGTCGATGATGTTCTGCACCTTTCGCGTTTGAAGTCGATTGGCCATTTCGGGTTCGGTCAGGTTGTAGCTTCCGGCGCTACCGCAGCAGAGATCGGACTCGGTAAGCTCGACGAACTCGTCGACAGACTTTGCTTTCACCAACTCGCGAGGCTCTTTCGTGATTGCCTGCGCGTGGGCCAAATGGCAGGCATCGTGATAGGTGACTTTCGCGCCCGAACCGGAAACCGGAAATCGGGAACCGTCCAGCCAAGAAACCAAGTCTTTGACTTTGGCGCTGAACGCTTCCGCCCGTTCCGCCCAAGCGGGATCGTCTTTGAGCAACTCGCCGTATTCGACGAGGGTTGACCCGCAGCCGGCGGCGTTGATGATGATCGCGTCGAGCGGTTCATTCTCGAACGCCGCAATGTTGCGGCGCGCACAATCCCGCGCCTTGGCCAGTTGGCCACTGTGGGCATGCAACGCGCCGCAGCAGCCCTGCCCCTTTGGTGTGAGCACATCCCAGCCGTCGCGATTGAGCAACTCGGCACTTGACTCATTCGTGTCGCCGAACATGACCTGCATCACGCAGCCCTCGATGAAGCCAACCTGCCCCCTCGCCTCCCCCTTGGCCAAGCGCTTGGCTGGCAGCTTGCCCCTGGCCAGGCGCTGCGGCAGCAGTTCCATCATTTCCCGGGCAAACTTGGGCAGCAAAAAGCCGAACCGAAAAAAGCGAATCGCACGCACCGGCAACAAGGCCAGCCGTATCCGCCACGGGAACGGAAAAACCTGCCCGATGACGAGTCGGCGCAAAAACCATTGGAACAGGCCGCGCCCGTGGTGTTTCTCGATGTGATCACGTGTCTTCTCGAGCAGCGTCCCGTACTGCACCCCGCTTGGGCAGGCGCTCTCGCAGGCGCGGCAGCCCAGGCACAAATCAATATGCCGAACCGCTGCAGCCTCCACACCCAACTGGCCCGACTGCATGGCGCGCATGATGTAAATGCGACCACGCGGCGAGTCATTTTCATTCCCGGTCTCGAGGTAAGTCGGGCAGGATGAGAGGCACAGCCCGCAATGCACACAGGCCAGCGCCTTGGTTTCATCGAGAAATTGGCCAACCGCGCTCATCCGGCCAGCACTCCTTTTGGGTCAAAAATCTCCTTTACCCTCTTCTGTGAATCCGGCAACGGAACCTCCGGCAACTTGGCGCTGGGATGATAAATCACACCATTCCCCGCACGGGCCACGAACGACTCATCGCCCATGTTCTGCAAAGTCGAAATCAATTTCCCGGGAGAAACTGACGTAAAGTTGGGAGCCGTTTGGCGGAATTGGGCATCGTAATCGAGTGACGCCTCAGCTCCAAAGGCAAGCTCTTTCACAGTACGCGACTGGGCCTCGACGTCGGCGCTTGGCCCGGTGAAACCGGCAACCAGCGTGATCGGTTCGCGGTCGATCCGATGCAGGTCGAGCACCGTCGGTTGCAGGTCGGAAACCCAGATTTTTTCCAGCACTTCCTCCGCCTGGCCAAGCGATCCGCACGGCCTGGCCAAGTGCGCCTCCGCTTCCGGCAATGGCAGCAACTTGAACGTCGCCTCGACAATGACGCCCAATTCGTTTTTCGCGCCGACGAACAAGCGGCAAAGATCAAACCCGGCAACGTTTTTCACCACTTTGCCACCGTTGCGAATCAGCCGTCCGTCCGGCAGCACCACCGCCAGGCCGATGAGCCAATCGCGGACCGTGCCGCAACCAAACCGCCTCGGGCCGTTCAGGTTTTTGGCAAGCAACCCGCCGATTGTCACCGTCTCGGGATCCGGGGGATCGACCGGCAGCCACTGGCCCGCCTTGGCTAAGTGTGCTTGAAAATCCGCCAGGGTCATCCCGGCCTGCACTGTCGCCGTCATGTCCTCCGGCACATGCTCGATGAGTTGAGCGACAGTCTTCAGCGAAACTTTGTCCACTCGCTGCGATTGCGGCAGCAATTCCTGCAACTCGGGAATGGAGCCTGGATTGAGCGTCATGCAGGAATTTGTTTCTTCTGGGCGAACTCGGCGCAGCGCTTGGCGCCAGGGAACATTTTGTGAGGGTTGCAGCGCTTTTCCG
>ERZ651768.1473-NODE-1473-length-17208-cov-4.771292_pt1 | contig 17208 bp, 16 predicted proteins | sample MGYA00514754_ERZ651768 | MGnify/ENA metagenome assembly ERZ651768
TTAGTATTTGAAGAGGGGCCAAGTCAAGATGTTAAATTGCAGTGGGCTTCTTATCGTGATGCATCAGATCAATGCAGTCTTTCAAGAATATGGGGAGGTATTCATCCTCATGTTGATGATATCCCTGGTCGTTTTATTGGGAGTATAATAGGGGTGGAGAGTTTTAATTATGGGGCAGCTTATTTTGAATCATCCTTATCAACAATAGATTTGGAATTACCCAAGTTAAAACTTGTTTCAAATCCAATATATCCAGATCAATCAATTGAGATCATTAATACCACTGGAGATGAGGTCTTTCAGCTATATAATATTAATGGTCAGCAAATAAAAATAGATTCTATTAATAATCAACATAGGACATCTATTCTTCACCAAGGCTTAAGTCCTGGCATATATTTATTAAAATCTAATAATATTAATTGGAAAATTTTAGTTAGATAAATATTATTTAAATTTGTCGACACATTTAAAATGGCCTCGTAGCATAACTGAATAGTGCACTTGATTACGGCTCAAGAGGTTGCAGGTTTGAATCCTGCCGAGGTCACAAAAGGGAATTACATATTTCATTAAACCTATAACAATCCGTGGTATGATCATTTATCATTCCCATAGCTTGCATATGAGAATAAATAATAGTTGGTCCTACAAATTTAAATCCTCTTTTTTTTAAGTCTAAACTTATTTTATTAGACAATACTGTTTTAGTTGGTATTTCATTTATTGATTTAAAATTATTTATTATAGGTTTTTCATTAACGAATCGCCATAAATATTTGCTAAATGTTCCAAATTTATTTTGTGTATTAATATATGCTTGTGCGTTTATTACTGCGGCTTTTATTTTAAGTTTGTTTCTAATTATTTTTTTGTCTTGACATAATTGATTTATTTTTTTTTCTGAATAATTAGCAATTTTTTTGTAATTAAAATTATCAAAGGCTAATCTAAAGTTTTCTCTTTTTTTTAATATTATAATCCAACTAAGTCCAGCTTGAAAAGTTTCCAATATTAAGTATTCAAATATTTTTTGATCATCATGAACAGGAACACCCCATTCTGTATCATGGTATTTTATATAAATTGAATTATTACCTACCCAAGAGCACCTGTTCATATTAAAATATTTAACATTTTCCTAAAAATACTTAAAATGAAATTATCTCCATTATTTAAAAATATAATTCCCATTGTTTTTTATATATTTACTCCTTAACATAAAAAATGTAAACATGAAAAAATTTAAATTAATTTTAGCTCTTGCAGTAGTATTTGGGTTTATTTATTCTTGTAACAATTCTGCTGTACAAAAAATGAGTGAAAAAATGAACGGAGATCAATCAGATCATGTATGTGCTAGTTGTGCTAAATCAGCAGATGCAAAAGTAACTTTTGAAAATAATTCCAAAACAATGCAAATCTTATTTGATAGTTATGCAAATGAAGCAGTAGAATACTCTCATTTTGCTGACGATGTTGTTTTTAGAGGAACCTTATTAGGTTCTGCAGATTCCCTAGGTTTAGATGAGATCAAAGGAATACATAAGGAGTTTTTTGCAAAATATGATGTTGAGTACATGGCACCATTTAATTATTTACAGGGTGTTAATGCTCAAACTGGTAAAGCTGATGGTTCTGTAAGAATGTATTATGCAATGCAGGTAACACATACAGCTAATGCTAAATCTGTTGTAGTCCCAATCTATGAATCGTTTGACTTTAATGAAGAAGGTAAAGCTACTTTTGTACAGTGGTACTGTGACTGGACAGCTTCTTTAGAATCTATAGAATAAATTAATAAAGCATTATTTATAAGTCAGTTATTATTAATTTAGTAGCTGACTTTTTTATTAATTATAATATTTAAACATGAAATACATTTTCTTTTTATCTATTTGTTTGTTTTTTAGTTCATGTGAAACTAAACAAACCCATTATGGAGAAATAATTACTAGTGAAAATATTGTAGATTATTCTAAGGCAAAGGAGTTAGTGATTGATCAAGGTAAAATTTCTACAAAAATTGAAGGCACGATTTTAGAGACATGTGCAAAGAAAGGTTGTTGGATTAGATTAAAAGCAGATAATGATACTTTATTCGTAAGATTTAAGGACTATGGTTTCTTTGTCCCTACCTCTGGAGTTGAGGGAAAAACTGCAATACTTCAAGGAGAGGCAACATATGAAACATTAGAGGTAGAGGAGGTTAGACATTATGCTGAAGATGCTGGAAAATCAAAAGAAGAAATAGAATTAATAACTGAACCAGAATACATTTTTTCTTTTACTGCTAATGGTGTAATTATTGAGGATTAAGTATTTCATTTAGTTATTTGCTTTTAATCTAATAACTATAGCGCCTCCACGTGCAACACCTCCATATCTATTCGTGGCTGCAAGTGATCTCAATATGGTTATACTTTTAATTTGTTGAGGATCAATAAAAGTAGGACAATCAGTATAAAGGATTCCGTCAACATCATATACAGCATATGCTTGAGTATTAATTGACATACTTCCACCTCTTATTATAATTTTAGGTGCTGCATGGGCAATATTACTACCTATTACTCTGACTCCTGGAAACTTGCCAACAATTACATCAATTAGTGTTAAGGCCATTGGAGAAATAGCTGATTTTGAAGATGATGATGAAGATGTAGTCCCGCTAGTTGATGAACAACTAATTAAAATAGAGACTAATAATATAGAGAAGATTCTTTTCATAAAACAGAAATTTATTGATTTATAATTTGTTTGGCAACATAGAGTTTCCATCCAAAAATAATCATTTGAATTTTTGATGCTTTAGATAAATCTAATCTTCTCTTTGTATAATTTGGAAGGAATATTCTATTTAATAAAGCCAACAACTTAAACAAAATAGTTTTCATAGTTGATAAAATTAAATATAATTAGTTACAATTAAATTATATTTGTAAAAAAATGATGAGGTCAGGTTTTATAATCTTCACAATTTTATTGTTTTCCAATCATATTTTGGGGCAAGGAAGTTTTGGACCTCCTTCAAATCCAACTTACGGTAATGTTCAGCAAGACATTCCTCAGGCATATTATCAGGATGCTAATGGCACATCTGATGAAGATTTAAAAGAGGCAATCTATCAAATCATAGGTAATCATGTAGATTTTCCCTACACATCTTCTTCAACAGATACTTGGGATATACTCGAGCAATCAGATCAAGACCCAGAAAACAATGACAATATTCTTCTAATCTATACAGGACGTTCACAAGATAAGGGGTATAGAGACGGATGTAATTGTTACTCCGATTATGAAAATGGAACACATAGTAATTCTTGGAATAGGGAGCATGTGTGGCCAAAATCTCATGGATTTCCTGATCAGGATGATATTGCATATAGAGATGTTCACAATTTAAAACCCTGTGACAGATCAGTAAATTCTTCAAGAGGTACAAAAGATTTTGATAACGGAGGTAGTCAACATGCTGAAGCAACTGAATGTCTTACTGATAGTGATAGCTGGGAACCCGGAGACTCTGTAAAAGGAGATATAGCAAGGATCATTTTTTACATGGTTGTAAGATATGATCCCGGATATGATCATAATAATAATGAATTTGATTTAGAACTAGTTGATTATACAACACCTAATAATACTGATCCTATTTTAGGAAAACTTACATCTTTACTTCAATGGCACATTGACGATCCGGTAGATGACTATGAAATAAACAGAAATGATGTTATTTATAGCTACCAACAAAACAGAAATCCATTTATTGATCACCCTAGTTTAGTAAGTTATATATGGGGTGATAATTATGGTGAACAATGGAATGAAACTTTAAGCATTTCAACTATAGAGTTTGATGAGAATATAAAAGTATACCCTAATCCAACCAGTGGAGAGATCTTCTTTAACTCAGTATTAATTAACTCAAAAATTGAAATTTATTCAGAGATTGGAAAAAGAGTATATGACATTGAAAACACTAACTCTAACAAAATTCAATTATTATTGTCAAGTGGAGTATATATTATGAAAATCAGAAACAATAATAAAATCTTGTATAAGAAGATTATAATTAATTAAAATATAATTAGAATGAATTTATTATGGATGTTTATTGGCTTTATTCTACTGGTTGTCGGAGGTGAATTTATAATAAGATCCTCTGTAGCTCTATCCTTAAAGCTAAATCTTTCAAAGCTAGTAATAGGGATGACGGTTGTAGCATTTGCGACATCACTGCCTGAACTTATAGTAAGTATTAGCGCAGCTATTAATGATTCTCCATCTATAGCAATAAACAATGTAATTGGTTCAAACATAGCAAACATAGGATTAGTTTTAGGCCTTACATGTATTATAGGGAACATGTATGTTGAAAAATCATTTTATAGAATTGATTGGCCAATAATGTTTATTTTTTCAATTATCTTATATGTTATAATTGCAAGAGATAATATCATTGATCAATATGATGGTATAGTTTTATTTTCCCTTTTAATTATATTCATAATCTTTATACTTAGGTCTTCTTTAAAAACATATCAGCAGGATTCTATTGATAATAATTTAATTCATTCAACAAATTTTAAAATAATTTTATGGGTAATTATAGCTTCACTTTCGCTTTATTATGGAGCTGAATGGCTAGTTTATGGCGCTATTAGTTTTGCTGAGCAAATTGGAGTAAGTGAGGCTGTTATTGCTGTTTCTATTGTTGCTATTGGAACTAGTATTCCTGAATTAGCAACATCTCTTCTTGCAATAGCAAAAAATGAAAAAGGAATTTCTTTAGGAAATTTAATAGGATCAAATATTTTTAATATAGGTTCTGTATTAGGAATAACTTCAATTATTAAGCCTATTGTGGTTGATGATACAGAAATTTTAAGCAGAGATATTATATGGATGTTAGTTTTTGCTGTTTTAGTACTATTGATAGCTATATTACCTAAGAAAAATGTTATTGGAAAAATTAAAGGCTTTTTTCTGTTATTTCTATATTCAATATTTATTTTATTAGCATTTGCATAAAAAAAGGCCCCTTTTATTTAGGACCTTTTATAAATATAGTTATTAAACCGTTATGCAGATTTAACAGTTTTAATAATTATTGCTGCAATTTTGTATGGATCACCATTGGATGATGGACGTCTATCTTCAAGCCATCCCTTATATCCATTTTCTACAGTCATAATAGGAATTCTTATAGAAGCTCCTCTGTCAGAAACTCCATAACTAAATTCATGAATTGATTGTGTTTCATGCTTGCCTGTCAATCTTTGATCATTGTATGCACCATAAACGGCAATATGCTCTTTAACTACGGGTCTAAATGCTTCACAAATTTTTTCATATGTTTCTTTTGATCCACATGTTCTCAAAGTTGTATTTGAAAAATTTGCATGCATTCCTGAACCATTCCAGTCTGTATCTCCAAGAGGTTTTGGATGATACTCAATTGCTAAACCATATTCTTCTGCAAGTCTTTCAAGTAAATATCTAACAACCCACACTTCATCTCCAGCCTTTGCAGCACCTTTAGCAAAAGTTTGAAACTCCCATTGACCTGCTGCTACTTCAGCATTAGTGCCTTCAACATTTAGACCAGCATCTAAACATATGTCTAGGTGTCTGTCCATAACTTCTCTTCCAAAATTATTCTTTCCACCAACTGAACAATAAAATTGACCTTGAGGTGTATCGTCCTTGGGGAATCCAATTGGAAGATTTGTTTCAGGGTCCCATAGAAAATATTCTTGTTCAAAACCAAACCAAAAATCATCATCGTCATCATCAATACTGGCTCTACCATTTGATTCATGAGCACTACCATCAGAGTTTAAAACCTCGTTCATAACTAGCCACCCATTTTTTCTAACGGGATCGGGATATATAGCCACAGGTTTTAATAAACAATCAGATGATCCACCCTCAGCCTGTTGAGTTGAACTTCCATCAAAAGCCCAGATAGAACAGCTTTCTAATTTTCCGTCAAAATCTTCAACGACTTTAGTTTTACTTCTTAGGCTTTGTGTTGGTTTATAACCATCTAACCAAATGTATTCTAATTTTGATTTACTCATTTTACTGATTTTTTTAAGATTAAAAATTTATGATTAATCAACTAAATCAATATATCAAATTATTTATTTATTGTTAAATATTTTTTTTTACTTTCTAAACTTTTTATAAACATTATAAAAATTAAAATTTATAGGTATAGTTAAGTATTTATAATTAAAAATTTCTGTATAAATGTTAATAACGATTATAATCTAGATTTACTTTTAGAAAATCTTATCACTAATTCGTCACGATCTTAAAAATTTCTTTAATACTTTTGTTGGCATATCTGAGGTGAATGCATAGTAATAATTTAAACGAAAGATATTCTCGTAGAGGAGTTTCAGCATCAAAGGAAGATGTACATAATGCTATAAAGAAAATAGATAGAGGTTTATTCCCCAAAGCTTTTTGTAAAGTTGTACCAGACTATTTAACTAATGATGAATCGTATTGCTTAGTTATGCATGCTGATGGAGCTGGAACAAAAAGTTCTTTAGCATATATGTATTGGAAAGAGACGGGTGATATTTCTGTTTGGAAGGGAATTGCTAAGGATGCATTGATCATGAATATTGATGATCTAATATGTGTAGGAGTAACTGATAATATATTGCTTTCATCAACTATAGGTAGAAATAAAAATTTAATTAATGGAGAGGTTATTTCAGCTATCATTAATGGAACTGAAGAATTAATTGAAGACTTAAATACACACGGAATAAACATCAAATTAACTGGAGGTGAAACTGCTGATGTTGGAGATTTAGTACGTACAATTATTGTTGATTCAACAGTTATAGGTAGAATTAAAAGATCTGATGTGATTGATAATTCAAATATAGAGGAGGGTAATGTTATTGTTGGATTATCATCATTTGGTCAGGCAACTTATGAAGATCAATATAATAGCGGTATAGGAAGTAATGGATTAACATCGGCAAGACATGATGTGTTCAACAAAATTTTAGCAGAAAAATATCCGGAAAGTTATGATCCATTGGTTCCAGATGATCTAGTATATTCTGGATCTATAAGTTTAGATCAAGTATTCGATGGTGTTGATTTAGATGCTGGTAAATTAGTTTTATCACCAACAAGAACTTATGCTCCAATAATAAAGTCAATACTAGCAGAATGTGATAAAAAATTAATTAAAGGAATTGTTCATTGTAGCGGAGGAGCACAAACAAAAATTCTCCATTTTATTTCTAAAAACTTACATGTAATTAAGAACAACATGTTTGATCCACCAATGCTTTTCAAACTGATTCAAAAAGAATCTAAAACAACTTGGCATGAAATGTATAAAGTTTTTAATTGTGGCCATAGAATGGAGTTATATGTAGACCCCCAAATTGCAGATGAAATAATAAACATTTCAGAGAGATTTAATGTTGAGGGTAGAATTATTGGAAAAGTTGAAAAATCGAACTCAAAGAAACTAACAATAAAATCTCAATTTGGGGATTTTCAATATTAGTTGATGGCATAATCTCTCTCCATAATTTATTGTATTTTTACAATTCAAGAATTTTGATGTGTTAGAAAAATTAGAAAATCTCGAAAATCGATTTAAAGAATTAAGTGATTTGATGATTAAACCAGAAATTTTATCAGATCAAAAGCAGTACATTCAGCTTTCCAAAGAATATAAAGAAATAAAAAAAATTATTGATAAGGGACAAGTCTATAAATCTATACTATCAAATATTTCAGAAGCTCAAGAAATAATTTCAAATGAAAAAGATAAAGAGATGTTGGAGATTGCAAGAATTCAATTAAGTGAATCTAAGGAAGAACTACCAAAATTTGAAGAAGAATTGAAATTATTGTTAATTCCTAAGGATCCAGATGATTCAAAGAATGTAGTAATGGAAATTAGAGCTGGAACTGGTGGAGATGAAGCAAGTATATTTGCAGGAGATTTATATAGAATGTATTTAAAATATAGTGAAAGTAAAGGATGGAAAGTAAATTTGGTAGATTTTAATGAAGGAACATCAGGAGGATATAAGGAAATAATTTTTGATATTAATGGAGAGGAAGTATATGCTAACTTAAAATTTGAAGCAGGTGTACATAGGGTACAGAGAGTCCCTCAAACTGAGACTCAAGGAAGGGTTCATACCAGTGCTGCTACGGTTATAGTTTTGCCAGAAGCAAAAGAATTTGATGTTGACTTAAATATGCAGGACGTAAGAGTTGAAAGAACTACATCAACAGGTCCTGGAGGTCAATCTGTGAATACTACATATTCTGCTATAAAACTTCATCACGAACCATCTGGGATTATTGTTAGCTGTCAAGATCAAAAATCTCAACATAAAAATTTAGATAAAGCTTTAAAAGTTTTAAGGACTAGATTATATGAATTGGAAGTAGAAAAAAGACGTTCTGAAGAATCCTTAAAAAGAAAGAGTATGGTATCTTCTGGCGATAGAAGTGCAAAGATTAGAACATATAATTATCCTCAAGGAAGAATTACAGAGCATAGAATAGGATTGACATTGTATGATTTGCCAAAAGTAATAAATGGAGATATTCAGAAGATTATTGATGAATTAATGTTAGCTGAAAACTCAGAAATATTAAATGCAAGTAACTAATCAGCAATAATGGAAGTATTAGAAATAGTTAATCAAATCAAATCTAAAAGATCATTTTTATGTGTAGGTCTTGATGTTGATCTAGATAAAATTCCAAAATTTTTACTTGACAAGGATAATCCAATTTTTGAATTTAACAAATCAATTATTGATTCTACACATATGCACTGCATTGCATATAAACTTAACATAGCTTTTTATGAAGCATATGGTATTAAGGGTTGGAAAGCTTTAGAGAAAACAATTAATTATATAAACAATAATTATCCTGAAATTTTTACAATTGCTGATGCTAAAAGGGGAGATATTGGAAATACAAGTAAAATGTATGCCAAATCTTTTTTCGAACAATTAAATTTTGATAGCATTACTGTAAATCCATATATGGGGAGGGATTCAGTTGAACCATTTTTAGAATATAAGGACAAGAACACTATTATATTAGGACTAACCTCAAATGAAGGATCAAAAGATTTACAATTAATACCAAGTGCAAATGAGTATGTTTTTATGGATTTAATTAAATCTTCAAAGACCTGGAATAATTCAAAAAATTTAATGTATGTCATTGGTGCTACAAAGACAGAATATCTGGAAGAAATCAGAAAAATAATTCCAGATAATTTCCTGCTAATTCCTGGGGTTGGGGCTCAAGGAGGTAATCTAAAGGAGGTCTGTAAAAAAACTATTAACCAAAACGTAGGTATTATTATAAATTCTTCAAGAGGCATTATATATTCAGGTAATGATGAAAATTTTGATCAAGCAGCTGCTAAACAGGCAATAAATCTTAAAAATCAAATGGAGGAAATATTAATTGATGCAAAATTAATTTAGAATGGGACATCATCACGATCATCATCATTCTTCAGACAATATAAAAGTTGCATTTTTTTTAAATTTTGCATTTACTATTTTTGAGATAATTGGAGGTCTTTATGTAAATAGTATTGCAATTATCTCGGATGCAATACATGATTTAGGAGATACAATTTCTTTGGGTACTTCATGGTATTTGGAAGAAAAATCTCATAAGAAATCTAACAAGAAATTTTCTTTTGGATATAAAAGGTTTTCTCTTTTAGGAGCCCTTATAAATAGTATTATACTAATTGTTGGTTCTTTATATGTAATAAATGAAGCGGTTGGTAGAATTCTAGAACCTGAGCATACAGATGCAAAGGGGATGATCTTTTTTGCTGTAATTGGAGTATTAGTTAATGGATATGCTGCTTGGAAATTAAGTGGTGGAAAAACTATGAACGAGAAGGTGGCTTCTTGGCATTTAGTTGAGGATGTTTTGGGATGGGTCGCTGTTTTAGTTGTGGCAATAATATTAAATTTTAAAGATATTCATTATCTAGATCCAGCATTATCTCTTTTAATAACAATTTACATTTTATGGAATGTAATCATTAGACTTAAACAAACCCTTTTTATTTTTTTACAAGGAGTTCCTGAAGAATTAGATATAAATGAAATTGAATCAAAAATTCTAAACATTGACTTTGTAAATTCAATTCATCACATGCATATATGGTCATTGGAAGGAGAGCATAATGTATTTACTGCTCATATTAAGATAGATGATAACTCAAATTTAAATAATTTTAAAAAGGTGAAATCTGATGTGAAGGATATTTTGAAGGAATACAAATTTGAGCATTATACGGTTGAGATTGAATTTAATGATGAAAATTGTGATTTAGATGATAATTAATTTACTCTGCATTTTAAGGAAAAATAAATTGATAGTCTTCATTTTATGTGCTACTATTTTTTCTTGTTCAGAATATAAGACATCAAACAATAATAATTTTATCACTGTTCTAGGAATAGCTCAGGACGCAGGATATCCGCATATTGGATGTAAAAAAGATTGTTGTAATAAAAATATAGGAGATAATAAATACTATGTAACTAGTATTGGACTTACCGATATTGAGAATGAAAAATATTATTTATTTGAGGCTACTCCTGATATTGGTGAACAAATCAAATATTTAAAAAGTGGTGTTGCAAATAAAAAATTGATTGATGGAATACTATTAACGCATGCACATATAGGGCATTATTCTGGATTAATGTATTTAGGTAGAGAGGCTCTAGGAGCTAATAAAATTCCAATTTATACCATGCCAAGAATGAAAAATTTTTTAGAGAACAATGGCCCTTGGAGTCAATTGATCTCATTAAATAATGTCGATTTAAAGGAAATAAATCATAATCAAAACATTCAATTATCAAATGAGTTAATAGTAATACCTTTTAATGTTCCTCATCGTGATGAATTTTCTGAAACTGTTGGGTATAAGATAATAGGGAAGAATAAGTCGGCACTCTTTATTCCTGATATTGACAAATGGAATCTGTGGAGAAACAGTATTGTAGACGAGGTCAAATCTGTTGATTATGCATTTTTAGATGCTACTTTTTTTAGTGGAGATGAAATTAATAGATCTATAAAAGAAATCCATCATCCTTTTGTTTTAGAGACTATAGATATTTTTATGGATGAAGATTTAAGCACAAAAAATAAAATCCATTTCATACATTTTAATCATACTAATCCATTATTGAATCAAAAAATAAATCTTAGAGATAGCATATTAAAATTAGGATTTAATTTCGCAAAGTTTGGTGATAAATACAATTTGTAGATAAAAAACAATTACCTTTATTTTTTAACACAATTTTTAATACTATGGAAAATCAATGTACATGCACGTGTGAGGCTTGTGTAAATGGTGATTGCACGAATTGCTCTTGTGAGGAATGTTCTTGTCAGGAATGTTCTTGTTAATTAACAAATATTTTATAGCTATAATTATTTGTTCATTCCTGTTTGAAAAGGCTACCAGTTGGTTTCTTCTTTAATTCATTCTCTTTTTATTTCATCCATTAAGAATTTTTCCCATCCTGGAGTAGAAGATTTTTCTTCATCAACAATTTTTTTGGCATCATCAAGTAGTTGCCTAGCATCAAAAATTATTCCATCTTTTATTGTATACTTAATTCCTCCAACTCTTATCGCTTCATTGTTATCATTAATTTTTATGTCACCTGTTGCGTACAGATATTTCAGGTTTTTAAGAGGGTTTTCTTCCATAATTATCATATCAGCATATTTTCCAACCTCAATAGTTCCTATTTCTTTTTCCATGCCAATTGCTTCAGCAGCATGAAGTGTAGCGGCCCTTATAACTTCCATAGGATGAAAACCTGATTCTCTAATAAGTTCAAGTTCTTGGATGTACCCAAAACCATAAAGATTATACATATAACCAGAGTCAGCCCCAGCAGTAACTCTACCACCTCTATTTTTATATTCATTAATAAATGTCATCCAAAGCTTATAATTTTCTTTCCATTCCATTTCCATTTCTGTTCCCCAGTCAAAGTATGCAGCACCATGGTTATCTCTTCCAGGAAGAAAAAATTTAAGTAGTGTTGGAGTGGTGTAATCTTTATGCCATTCTAATCTACTTCCTCTGCCTACATCTCTAAAAATACTATAAGGGACAAAAGTTACATCTATGGTAAAATCTAATTCAATAAGTTCATCCATAACTTCATTCCATTTTTTGGAATAGGGTTTAGCTGCTTGTTTCCATAATCTTCCTGCTTCACCAAATCTATGTTGTTCGTTCATATAATTATAGTCAAGAGGATAATTTTGAACAGTTCTATTATCAAAAAGTGCTTCTGGTAAACCATACCAATGTTCCATTGTAGTAAGACCTAATCTAGCAGTTTCTAGAACATCCATCCATGCTACATCCATTTGAGCATGATGGCATGCAGATCCAAGTCCATGTTTATTATTTTCTTTTAGCGCAGCTTCAAAAATATCTGGTCTAGCACCTCCAAATTTTATTCCATCAGAACCATTTTCTGCATTTTTTTTAACCCATGCTGTAGCCTCTTCTGGAGAATTTATTCCATTTTTTGCACCTTGTCCAAACCGTGTATAAGCAAGAATTCTTGGAGCTGTAATTTTATTTTTTCTACTATCTTCTTTTTGTTTGAGCACCCATTTTAAACCGTTTCCGCATCCAGGGTCACGAATGGTTGTTATACCATGAGCCATCCATAGTTTATAAACATAATCCGCTCTTCCTCTGGTTGTTTCTCCAATATGACCATGCATATCAATAAAGCCAGGTAATAAATACATGCCGTGAGCATTAATTTCTTTTGCACCTTTTATTGCTTTAGGTCTTCTGTTTTCATTAATTTCAAGACCTGGAAACCCAACACTTCTTATGCTTGCTATTTTATTGTCTTCAACTACTACATCTACTGGCCCTATTGGAGGTGCTCCATTACCATTGATTAGTGTTGCCCCCCTTATAATTAATTGCTCAAAAGGACCTTCTCCTCTAAAACGTTCAGGAGCTTCTGCTATCTGGCTGATAGAAAAGTTGTAATAAAATAAATTGATTAGGGTAATAAATAATATCTTTTTCATTTTGTTTAATAATTTATTAGTTTAATTATTCTCCAGGAACATTTATGTTACTTCCTAGAAATAGTGCGTTTAAAAACAATTTGTTGGTTCCATACCAAGATCCTCTAAAATTTGGATTATCAGCAAATAAAACAACTCTACCACTTCCAATTTTTGAAACTATTAGAGATGCAGATGACTTCAAATATTTTTCCATATTTTTCTTTGAAATATATCCATCAATATGAGGGTCTTTTGTATAAACAGCAACATTAGAATAATAATTTTTTGAAGGTTTTATAAAAACATTGTTGTTTTTATAAACTGGAATTTGATCATCTCTATATCCAAATGCTAGGGGATGAGTCCTGTCAAGATCTACTTTAAAAATAGCTCCTCCTAATCTTTCCCTGCCAATATGTTCCCTGGAATCAACATATCTTCTTCTTTCGTTTTTTGATGAATCCTTATGTGTTACTAATGATTCATTAACTAATTTTTTATCAATTGCCCATTTAGATGCATTTGCTATTGTAATAAGTGTATTTCCTTTAGAAACCCAGCTCTTTATTTTATTTACAGTTGTTGAATCGAGCTGACTAAAATATGCTGAAACAATAATTAAGGAGTTGTATTTATCCAAACTTGTTCTTTTGAATTGGCTCATTCTAATTTTGGTAATTGGCATATTAACTCTTGTATCTAAAAGATGCCAAACTTCTCCTGCTTCATATGAATTAATACCTTCACCAACTAGAAGAGCTGCTTTTACATTTTTTACAACTCTAAAATTATTACTACCTAAATCAATACCTTTTACACTAAATCCTGTAGAGGTCTGATAAATCGGGACATTATATTTTTTCTGTGAATTTAAAACTATAGTATATAACTCATCAGAAGAAACCTTCTGCTTACTTACAGGAATTAGGATTGTCCCATAATTAAACGATTTTATTGATTCATTTGTATTAATTGTCAATGGCTTAAACGCAGAATATGCAATAATTCCCTTTGATTGCAAATATGCTAGAGCAGCTGGAGAGTTATAGTCATCCCAGTCTATCAAATATGCATAATCTGACTTACTAACTAGGGTTACTTTAACAATATCCTTTGTGTCTAATATCTCACTTCCTAGATTATATGACTTCAATCCTTTATGCTTCATATTATAGAAGTTAGAAACACTCCAAGCTGAGGCATCATAAAAAACACTGTCTCGATACTTGTTATAGGTTTCGAAAACATTCTTAACCATTCTTGATTGAGTTTGATCTACAGGCACAACGTACCGGTTACCTTTTTTATAAACCTTTATCTTGTGTAATAACAAGTTCTCTATAAAGGCCTTGTTTCTATTTTGATCGTATAGATCACCAAATTCGTATGCTTTAATTTTATCTTTTGCAACATCTGTTAGAGCAGATTTAAAGAAATCCTTTTGATAGTCTCTTAGCGTGGTTTTATTTTCGACAGAAGCTTTTACAGTTGCAATACTTGATAGATATTGATTTCGTATAGTAAAACCAAATGACATTGTTCCATAATTAGTTTCTTGCAAATGCCCTCTTGAGCTTGCCTGCTCAAATAGTATTCCAAGTCCACCATGTAAGTCTAAGTATGATGATCCATATCCAGGATATGTGCCATCAAATGATTCTTTTGTATAGTAAAATGTGCCTATACTATCCATTGCTTTTTGATAGTATGTAGCAAAAAGTGAATTTAAATCCTCATAGTTTTCTTTTGGCATTAGTGGTTTATCAGAAGCATTGTCTTTCATAGGCTCAAAAAAGTAATTGCTATTTGTTCCCATTTCATGAAAATCTGTAACGACATTAGGATACCACCTGTGAAACCATGTTAATTTTCCTTTACTTTCAGGGTTTACTGCTAAAAGCCAATCACGATTTAAATCAAACCAGTAGTGATTGGTTCTACCCCTTGGCCAAGTTTCATTATGCTCAGCATCATTACCATCAGAAACTAGATTTATAGATTTAAATTGATTTGCCCATTGCGTATGCCTATCTCTTCCATCAGGATTAATTGTAGGATCAATAAATACTACTGATTCATTTCTGAATGTATTAATTGTTTTATTTTTTGATGCAACAAGCGTATATGCTGTAAGCATAGCTGCTTCTGAACTTGAAGGTTCATTTCCGTGTACATTATATCCAAGATTAACAATAATAGGGAGACTATTATTAGAGACTTCTGCAGTTGGATCTGTATATTTTAAATGTTCTTGTCTTATTGATTCTATGTTAGTTAAATTATCTTCAGATGAAATACAAAGCAAGACTAATTTTCTTCCTTCATGAGTTTTTCCATAGGTTATCAAATTTGCTCTAGGAGAGGTATTTGAAAGATAGTTTAGGTAAGCTACAATTAGGTCGTGTCTTGTGTGTTGGAACCCAATTTCATATCCTAGGAATTCTTCAGGGCTGCTAATTGAGTTATCGTAAGGTCCATTATTTTCTAAAAAATAATCTTGACTGTTTATACTATTAGTAAAAAATAAAACTAGTAATACATATTGAAAAAATATTCTTATTTGCATAAATTTAAATTTTAGGGGTAATGATAAAAATACTAATTAAATTTAATTGAAAATTAAAAAGTATAGTATTTTTGATATATATAGTATAAAATGAATAGATCTCTTCTTATTTTATTTAGCTTGTTACTTATCCTAAGTTGTGAAAACAAAAAAAGGTATGACAAGAGTTTTACTCCTTTCCAAAAAGAAATGAACGAATTCTTTAAGGATGCTTCTATTTCACCACTTAAAGAAAAAGATCTGAAAATTTTCAAGGGATTAGATTTTTTTGCCTTTGATTCTAGCTATGTTGTTAATGCTGCCTTGACTAGAACTCCAGAGGAGAAATCTTTTAAGATGAAAACTACAACTGACAGGCTTCCAGAATATGTTAAATATGGAATCGTAACTTTTGATTTATTTGGCAAGAGCTATAATTTAAATATCTATCGAAATTTAGATATAATAAACAAGGAAGGCTATCAGGACTACTTATTTCTTCCTTTTCTAGATGATACAAATGGATTTGAATCTTATGGTGGTGGGAGATATATTGATCTTGATGTAACAGAAGAAGATAATTTAGTAATTGATTTTAATAGCGCCTATAATCCTTACTGCACCTATAATGAAAAATATTCCTGTCCAATTGTTCCTAGAGAAAATTATTTGTCAATAAAAATTAACGCGGGTGTTAAGAACTTTAAGAAGAATTAATTTATAAATTAAAGACATTATAATACCTTGAAGTATTATTAAATTTTTTATTATTTAATAGCTAACTAAATTATAAACTAACTATTTATAGAGTGAAGGCTATTCTTCCTTACTTGATTTTTATAACACCTTTATTGGGTTTTTCTCAATTGCATCATCAAATGATTTCCTCTCAGGGATCTACAAATATTACTGAAGGTATTGTAGTAACACAAACAATAGGCCAGCAATCAATTATAGGTAATAGTCAGGTTGCTGGACTTGCTTTTGGTCAGGGATTTCAGCAAAGTATTTGGACAAGATTAATTAATAGTAATGATCAAAATTTTATGGCAGAATATTATCCGAATCCCTTTTTTGATCAAGTAACATTTAGATTTACTAACATGTCTGATGAGATAATTACAATTGATATTTTTTCAGATACAATCTGTCCATGGTGTTATATAGGAAAAAGAAAACTTCAACTTGCAATTGATCATTTTCCAAATAATCATTTTGAACTTACCTGGCGTCCTTATCAAGTGAATCCAGATATGTCTTTAGAGGGAATGAACAGAAAACTTTATTTAAACACAAAATTTGGAGGCAAAGATAAGGCAACAAAATTCTATAAAGATATACTTGCAGCTGGAAAAAAATAGATATTTTTTTTCAATTTAGTAAAATAAAAAAAACACCCAATTCTTTTGCATCACACAAATTGTTAGCACTTGGTCATAAAAAAGGGAAACAAGATCAAATCTTAGAATCCCTCTTTTATGCTTATTTCATTGAAGGTGAAGATATCGGTCAATTAAATGTGTTATTAGCCA
>ERZ651768.1477-NODE-1477-length-17178-cov-22.404128_pt1 | contig 17178 bp, 17 predicted proteins | sample MGYA00514754_ERZ651768 | MGnify/ENA metagenome assembly ERZ651768
GTAAACGAAGGTGTTAAAGAAATAGAGTTTGCTCAACTCCCTGTGACATCTAAAAGCAAAGTATATTTGAACGGTCTCGATGCTGTTAAAGATATAGAGGATGGTTCAACTGTCATGATTGATGGATTTGCAGGACCAGGTGGTATGGCACATTACTTACTTGTTGCTCTTAGAGATCACGGATCTAAGGATTTAACTATCGTAAGTAACACCGCCGGAATAGCAAGGGTAGTAAATTTTGGCACACCGCCGGGTAGGCTCGCGATTGATCATAGTATATTAATAGAAAATCAACAGGTTAGAAAAGCGATAGCATCCTATCCCGTATCACCTTCCGCTTCTAGACCAAGCGCATTTGAAATTGCTTACAAACAGGGAGATGTAGAATTAGAATTGGTCCCACAAGGGACGTTGGCGGAAAGGCTTCGTGCAGGTGGTGCAGGAATTGGTGCATTTTACACCCCCACAGGAGCAGGCACTAGGATAGGTGACGGTAAAGAAAGTAAGAGAATCGACGGGAAAGAGTTTTTGCTGGAGAAGGGTATAAGAGCCGATTACGCACTCATAAGAGGTTATAAGGCCGATACTGTAGGTAACGTAGTCTACAAGGGAACTTCTAGAAATTTCAATTCTGTTATGGCTCCGGCAGCAGATATCACTATTGTAGAAGTAGATGAAATTGTAGAAGCGGGAGAATTGGAACCTGAATCAATAGTGACTCCGGGGATCTATGTAAGTCGTATAGTAAGGCGCCCGGAGGAATTTTCAGCGTACGAATAGCAAAGGCTGTCGTGTAAACTTTATAGAGGTTGTATTTGCATATGGCTGTAGATAAGGAACGATTAGGAAGGGAAGTGGTAGCAATGAGAGTCGCCAAAGAGTTGCCTGATGGCGGTTACGTGAATTTGGGTATCGGTATTCCTACTCTTGTCTCCAGTTTTGTGCCAGATGGAAGTACAGTTTTTTATCATAGTGAAAGCGGTATTCTTAATTGCGGGCCATTGGCAGATGAAGGTAATGAGGATATTGATCGACTATCCTGTTATTTTATTGATTCTTATATTATTGAAAAGTTTAAAGATGGTTCGTGTAACCATGAGTATACAGAGCCTGACACGCTTCAGCTTGATTCATTCCGTGTTCATATAATTCAGTTTTTAGAGGATTCGACATACACAGTTGATACTACTTCCTGTACAGGATTGTGTGCGTTAGGATATGAATTAATAGAATATAATACTAACAAAAAAAATAAAGTCTTTAAAATCAAATAGTTACAGAAAGAGTATCATCGAATTAGAGTAGTTTTTACTTATAAGTCTAGGAAAATAAATGTGATAAAATCAACTGATCCGGTGGATGCGAACAACAATTTCCCCCCGCATTTCAACTTCGATAACAGCTTCGCCCGCAGCCTTGAAGGCTTTTTCGTTTCCTGCCAGGCAGAACCTGCGTCCGCACCGAAACTGCTGCAATTCAACCATGCACTGGCCAAAGAGCTCGGCCTTGATCCGGTAGCTCTCGATTCAAAAGCAGGTTTGGAGATTTTCTCTGGCAACGTAACACCCGAAGGCTCAGAACCGCTCGCTCAGGGTTATGCTGGGCACCAGTTTGGCGGGTTCGCACCGCAACTGGGGGATGGGCGAGCGCTTCTCCTCGGCGAGGTGATCGATACCCTAAAACAACGCCGCGATATCCAATTGAAAGGATCGGGGCGCACCCCATTTTCTCGAGGCGGAGATGGCAAAGCCGCTCTTGGCCCGGTGTTGCGCGAATACCTGATCGGTGAGAGCATGCACGCGCTCGGTGTCCCGACTACACGGGCCCTGGCAGCTGTTACCACAGGGGATGCCGTATATAGGGAAATTCCTCTCCCCGGTGCTGTTCTAACCCGTGTTGCGGCTAGCCACATCCGCATCGGAACTTTCGAGTTTGGCGCCGCGCGCGGTGACGTCGACAAAGTCCGTAAACTCGCCGATTATTCCATCGCACGGCACTATCCTGAAACAGCCAATTCGGAAAACCAATATCTCGCATTCTTCGAGGCCGTCTCCGATGCCCAGGCAGCCCTAGTGGCGCGCTGGATGAATATCGGTTTCATCCACGGTGTGATGAATACCGACAACATGACGATCTCTGGCGAAACCATCGATTACGGACCCTGCGCTTTTATGGATACCTATGCACCGGGCACAGTGTTTAGCTCGATCGATGCCCAAGGCCGCTATGCCTATGCTAACCAGCCGGTGATCCTGTCCTGGAACCTGACCCGATTAGCAGAAACACTGATCCGATTTATCGACACTGACAAAGACCGGGCCATCGAATTGCTGACCGATAAGATCAAGGCTATTCAACCTCTCTATGAAGCATACTGGCTGGCTGGAATGCGGTCCAAGATCGGTTTGTCAACCGAAGATCCTCTTGACCTAGAATTGATAAACGACCTACTATTGGTGATGGAAGGTGGACATGCGGATTTCACCCTAGTCTTCCGTCGTCTTGCACAATCCTTACGCGGTCATAGCGACGAAATACGGCAGCTGTTCGAAGAGCCTGATGCCTTCGACGTCTGGGCGCGTCGTTGGCGGAAGCGACTAGAGAAAGATGGCGTTGCCGCGGAAACTGTCGCGCAGGCAATGGATCTGGCCAACCCAATCTATATTCCGCGAAACCATAAAGTCGAAGAAGCCCTTACCGCCGCAGTCGATCAGGAAGATATGACGCCCTTCTCGAAGCTACTGACTGTCTTGAGCCATCCCTTCGACGAGGTCGCGGGCAACGAAGCCTATGCCGCGCCAGCGCCGAATTCGAGCATACCCTACCGGACATTCTGCGGGACCTAATGGTTGATGGTCGAACACATGACTTTGTTTGTCCACTTAGATTGGTTACTTCAACATATGCTATGCAAGCCCTTTTTTATCCTTTTAAAGAGAGTTAAAACACTAAATTATATTTCCAATGAGTACTAAAAGAGAAATTAATACTCTTATTGATCTTGCGAGAAAGGTTGGTCAGGCATTTTGTGATAAAAATACGTTTAAAGAAACATCTTCAGACCAAATAATCCAGGAATGGAAATACCAAGGTGCTAAATTTAGAATGAATTTTCAAAAAACTCAAAGTGATGAAATAGCAATAGAAAATTGTTACGCGCAAATGAGAAAAAAGTTGAGAGAGTTAAACTTGGGAGCGCCATCAGAATCTAGCATGAGGTTGGTTAGCAACTTTGCCAAAGTAGAAGAGTTAATATTATTGGATGAATTATGGGAAGAACTTGATGCAAATAACCAAAGTTAATAAACTTATGTTTATGAAGGTTTTGGAACTTTTCTCCCCAAAATACTATTTATCTGTAAGTTGTTGGGGAAAAGGACTTCGCAAAAGCACCAAGGTGTTGCAAAAAAATATTTAGAATTATGGGCCTACAGATGAACAATCATTGAATGAGAATAACGGCAACTTTTCTTGTATCTAAAACTCTAACCTACTAATTTAAACTATTGGTGTCTTCCTTTTCTGTTTTCTTTTCTGTTTTCTTTTCTTTTTCTAAATTCGACTGGAGTTTTGAAACATCGTCGATGAGTTCACCATAGTTGATTTTCGTCTTGTCGCAATATTTTCTTAGGCAGGTATACATTATAAAAACACAATTCCATTCATCAAATAGTTCGTCTGTCTTTTTACAGCGTTTTTCAAACGATGCAAGAGTATTTTCTATTCCCTCCAACATTCCATTGAATGCTTCAACCTCGTTATGTTCCTTTAAATCAATACTACTATCAAAACCCAATGAGTTTTCGCCTGACTGGGTTTTCTCAGACTCACTGAAATGATCTTCAATTTGACTGAAATCAATCTCAACTTGTCGGCAAAACAAAGTTAGGCAATTAAAACTAATTACAAGGCATTCGTATCCACTTAATTCGCTATTTTCACTCTCTAGCATTTCCGAGATATCATCTTCTATCAAATCAATCATTTCAAAAAATGCATCAAGATTATTCCCTTCACCATTGACTTGCATGAAAATTAATTAACTCCCAAAAAAGTGATCATCCCAACAAAACAACCTTAAAAGTTATAACAAAGACAGAAAACGAAAAGCAACATTTAGAGTGTAGTTGTCCAGTTTCATCAAATACGATATTTCTTGGAAGACCAGGCATGAATTTTCAAGCGGTACAGATTAGCAGTAAGGAACAACGATTATATTAAAAATATATATCAACTCATTGAATATCACTATGGCTAAATATCATTCTGTATCAATACGAAAGAAAAAAAATCACATAGTATGTTTTTATGGGTTTATGCGACACTTAATATAGGTTGCAATTAAGAGGGAAGTCTTTATTTATGGCAAAGTTCGATTACAACATTATCGTTATCGGCGGTGGATCAGCTGGTCTAGTTTCTGCTTATATTGCCTCTGCCACTAAAGCAAAAGTTGCCCTCATAGAAAAGAATAAAATGGGTGGTGATTGCCTCAACACCGGATGCATCCCTAGCAAGGCTCTTATTCGCAGTGCTAAAATTCTTTCCTATATCAAGCGACACCGAGAATTCGGAATTAAATCAGCGGCCGCTGAATTTGATTTCCCCGAAGCGATGGAGCGCGTTCAAGCTATCATCAAAAAAATTGAACCTCACGATAGCGTAAAACGTTATACCGACCTTGGTGTTGATTGTTTTTCTGGTCAAGCAAAGATATTGTCACCACACGAAGTTGAGCTTAACGGAAATATCCTCACGACAAAAAATATCATCATCGCAACCGGGGCGCGCCCGACTATACCCTCTATTAATGGATTGGAAAAAGTAAACTTTCTCACATCCGATAATTTATGGAATATTCAAGAGTTACCCAAGAAATTATTAATCATAGGCGGCGGACCTATTGGATCAGAGTTTGCACAATGCTTCGCACGACTAGGCAGTGATGTAACGCAAGTTGAAATGTCACCCCACATCCTTACCCGCGAGGATGATGAAATTAGCCTAGCTCTCCGCCAACAATTCGGCCGCGAAGGCATTGACATACACACAGATACAACGTGCAAAACGATTGTTACCGAAAATGGGAAACAAGTAATGGTCTCCGAAAAAAGAGGACAGGAGGTACGTATTGAATTTGATCAGATACTGATTGCAGTTGGAAGAACTGCCAACAGCAAAGGGTTTGGGCTTGAGAATATTGGTATCGAGTCCGACCAACATAATAGAATAATTGTAGATAGTTATCTCCGGACAACCACACACAAAAACATCTATGCTTGCGGTGATGTGGTTGGACCTTATCAGTTTACACACATGGCAGCTCATCAAGCTTGGTACTGTGCAGTCAACGCACTATTCAGTCCTTTCAAAAAATTCAAGGTCGACTATAGCGTCATACCCTGGTGTACATTCACAGACCCAGAAATCGCGCGAGTCGGACTCAATGAAAAAGAAGCCACTAAGCAAGGCATCGATTATGAAGTAACTCGATATGGAATAGATGACCTCGATCGAGCTATTGCTGACAGTGATGACCAAGGCATAATAAAAGTATTAACTGCTCCTGGAAAAGATCGTATCCTAGGAGCCACAATTATGAGCTGCGAAGCAGGCAATCTTATAACCGAATATGTCTCTGCAATGAAACATGGAATCGGACTTAACAAAATTCTCGGCACCATCCACATTTACCCTACCATGGCAGAAGCGAATAAGTTCGTTGCTGGTACTTGGAAAAAAAATAACGCCCCAAAGAAACTTTTAAAATTGGTGCAAAAGTTTCACGCCTGGCGCCTACGCTAGAGTCCCATTTACTATAAAAAAAACTTTTCACAAATTGGGAGTATAAGAATGCTTAGGAGTTACTTCAATTCATGCTTAACTTTACTAGATCTCGATGTAAAGGCCATCTTCCATAACAGAAACTCGATAGGTAGGGGTAACTGATGAGCGGTCAAATTTACAACTTCCTCGTCTGATATTCCATAGGCACTCCTCTTTACTACAGGCAGCAAACATTCCTCTAAGATCTGGCAAACGACCAAGGCTCCCTCCGCACATTCTGCATTCGTCGGTCATAACATAATATTTTTCTTCAACGCAAAATATTGCCAAGACATACTTCGTCTCAGTAAATGGGTGGGTAAGGTTGATTTGTTTGCCCGACCCCTCTGAGGGAGCATCTTTTAATTCTGATATTTTAACCTTAGACATGAAGGACTATTTAATCTTTTGGTAGGTAGGGACCGTATCGATCTCGGTAATATTTTTCCAACTCGTATCGAAACCGCCCTTTTAGGTGAGGCAGCTCTTCTGCTGCATGGTGATCAAACTTGACGTATTCTTCAGATTTTTCTTGAGTATCCTTAGGGCGCTCAATATTAGGATCCAGATAAGCACCACCTAGAGGGGAGCCACCAACGATAAGGCCCTGACCTTTTTGAATCCACCGCCCAAGCATAATACGTTCTTCATCTGTCCCTACTGCTGCTGGCATAAAAACATATCCTGAATTATTAATATATTAGTCAGGGGGCAGTCCCTCTTGTCGCACGGATCGTAATAAGGTAGCATAACTTCTAATCTATAACCAATACAGACCGCTATTTAAATAATTTTATTTTATTATTCTTGATTTTTAACGAGTGCAAAACAATATGACAACAAACACAGAACCAAAAAAATCGGCTGAACAATGGTTTCAGGAAGGACTTGCCGCTAGCAAGCTTGGTGACCCGAGAACCTGTCTCGAATCATATAAAAAGGCCATCGAAGTTGACCCAGACCATTTCTTGGCTCAATTTAATCTAGGAATACGCTATGGGAAACTCCCCATGAATATTGAAGCGGCACGCCACTTCAGGGAAGCCCTGCGCTTGAAACCAGAATCGCCAATGGTCCACTACAGCCTTGCTGTCGTTTGTAATCTAATTGGAGAAACAGACGATGCATTCCAGCATTACAATGAGGCAATCCGTTTGAACCCAGAGTTTGCCAAAGCACACAGCAATCTCGCAATGTTATCTTATTCACTCAAGCGGGGAAAAGAAACAATTCATCATCTACTGAAAGCAGTTGAAATGTTTGAAAAAACCGGTGATGAGTTTATGATTAACAATGCTAAAAGCCTTCTCAAAGATTGTTTTAAGGAATTCAACCTTACCGCTGAGGAATGTCAAACACTTTAAGTTTAATGACTCATGGACTTCTTTGATGTAGTTGTTATCGGCGGGGGTTCCGCAGGGTACGCCGCTGCCAACACAGCCCAATCTAAAGGAGCCAAAGTTGCCATTGTCGACAAAGGCCCGCTTGGCGGGCTTTGTATTCTTCGTGGCTGTATGCCAACCAAGACTATCCTCCGATCGTCAGATGTTCTTGCTCTTATGCATCGAGCCAAAGAATTTGGTCTCTCAGTTTCAAACCCCTCAGCCGATCTCTCATTGATCAATGATCGCAAAATCCGGCTGATCAATGAGTTTGCCAGCTACCGCATCGAGCAATTGAATGATCCAAAATTCACACTGATTGAAGAACACGCCTCATTTCTCTCGCCACATCAGCTTAAAGTGGGCAAACGAGAATTGTCAGCAAAAAACTTTATCATAGCTACCGGCTCTACGACGGCAGAGTTTCCGGTGCCAGGCTTGGCTGAGGTTGGTTTTCTCACCAGCGATGACGTTCTGGAATTAAGAGAAACACCCGAATCCATGATCGTTCTAGGAGCTGGGCCCGTCGCCGTTGAGTTAGCCCAGTTTTTTTGTCGGATAGGAACGCAAACCACTCTTGTTCAACGAAGCGATTATATTCTTTCGAAAGGAGATGAGGACTTGGCGTGTCCAGTCGAAACGCGTTTTCGTGAAGAAGGGATGGAAGTCTATACGGGGACAAAGCTATTACGAGTTGAGAAATCTAGATATGGTCGCACCGTTTTCTTTTCACACGAGGGTAAAGAAAAATCTGCAACCGCAAGTACAATTTTGCAGGCTCTCGGGAGAAAACCAAATCTTGATGGACTAAATTTATCAGCGGCCTCGGTTAATGTAAATCAAGGAAGAATCGAAGTCGACCAGGAGATGAGGACAAACGTTCCTCATATCTTTGCGGTAGGTGATGTCAATGGTCTCCATGAAATCGTCCATATCGCGATCGAACAGGGAGAAATAGCTGCGCATAACGCAACTCAAGAGGAGGCACGTCAATTCGACGAAAGATTAAAACTCAGCATAACCTTTACCGATCCACCTGTGGCGAGCGTCGGCCTATCAGAAAAAGAATGTCAGAAGTTAAGCATTCTTTATCTGAAGGCAACGTATCCTTTTGACGATCATGGCAAGTCATTATGCATGGGAGAAACTCATGGCCATGTAAAACTGTTATGTTCTCCCGATAGCGGAGAAATTATTGGGGCACATGTGGTTGGCCCTGAAGCTGGAGAAATGATTCACCAGATGGTTACCCTAATGCACTTCAGAGGAACGGTGCATGACCTAGTCAAACTACCTCATTACCACCCCACTCTTTCAGAAATTTTCACTTACCCAGCAGAAGAATTGGCACAAATGCTATAACTGCTACCTACCAAAACCACCTAAACCGTTCCCAGTTTTTCAGCGAGTCGGTCTATAGCTTCAACCGTATTCAGTTCTGTAGCGCAAATCAGAAGACTATCAGCAAGTTCTTGATAATAATCACCAAGTGGAAGCCCAGCAAGAATCTTATATTCCAGTAAAGCGTCTCTAATCTCAGTAGCAGGTCTAGGACATTTTAGAACAATCTCATTAAAAGTATCCGCGTTAAACCGGATCGAGAACCCTTTCGTCTTGGATAGTTTGTTTTTAAGGTAGTCGGCTTTCCTCAAATTGAGCAAAGCCAATTCGCGTAGTCCTTGCTTGCCCATCACCGCTAGATAAATAGTAACAGCTAACATACACAATCCTTGATTGGTACAGATATTAGATGTGGCTCGTTCCCGTCGAATAAATTGCTCTCGAGTTGAAAGTGTAAGGACAAATGATCTGCGTCCTTTCCTGTCGATAGTCTCGCCAGCTAATCGCCCAGGCATTTGCCGAACAAATTTTTCGCGAGTTGCAAAAAAACCAACATAAGGCCCACCATAGGAGACAGGCAACCCAAACGATTGAGCTTCCCCTACAACAATGTCTGCGTCTCGCTCACCTGGTGGTTTTAATATACCAAGGGAAAGTGGTTCAGCCACTACAACGATTAACAAAGTATTCTGTTCTTTTAATTCCCTACTTAGCTGTTCATACTCTTCCACTATGCCAAAAAAATTCGGGCTTTGTAATACTACCGCGGAAGTTCTGTCGTTCAGGTTAGCTCTAATGAATTCAAAGTCAGTTCTACCATCTGAGTTGTATGGAACACTTATCAACTGGTGGTCTGTTCCCCTCAAATAAGTCTCTGTGGTCTGCCGGTATTCGGGATGAACCGCTGAAGCGATCAGATATTCTTTTTGCTGATTTATCCGGTTCGCCATAAGAACAGCCTCTGCAAGTGCAGATGCGCCATCGTACATGGAAGCGTTGACTACATCCATTCCTGTCAGCATGGCAATCATTGTTTGAAATTCAAAGATAGCCTGAAGGGTACCCTGACTGACCTCAGCTTGATAGGGAGTATAGCTAGTAGAAAACTCACCTCGCTGTATAAGACTGCCTACAACAGCCGGGCTATAATGCCTATATGCACCTGCACCAAGGAATGATGAAATCTCTTCCGTATCGGGGTTTCGCATTTGTATTTGACGCAGCGCGCTAATAACTTCACTTTCAGAAAGGGCTGCTGGCAGGTCAAGATGTTTGTTGCCCAACTGTAAATTGTCAGGGATACCTGCGAACAGTTGATCTACATTCTGGACACCAATAGTCTCCAGCATCTCACGAATATCTCGTTCGGTATGAGGGATGAAACGCATAATTTAGTATTATGTATACGGTAAGTAACTTATCATTCCTGGTTTTTACACTGCTCTCTGTATTGATCCGCACTCAGTAAACTCTGTTCGGGACTAGAATTTGAAAACTCTATTTCTATCATCCATCCTTGACCATAGGGGTCACTGTTCACCAATTCAGGCTGGGATTCCAGATCTTTATTGACCGCCACTACCTTGCCGGTCATCGGGGCATAAATATCAGAAACTGTTTTCACAGATTCCACCACGCCAAATGTGTTTTCTTTTGTAAGCTCTGTCCCTTCTGCTGGAAGTTCTACGAAAACAACATCGCCCAGTTGACCTTGAGCGAAATCGGTAATCCCGATAGTAGCCCGGTTATTTTTCAACCGAACCCACTCATGCTCAATCGTGTAATGAAGATCATTCGGGATTTCCATGATTCCCCCTTCTAATCAATTTAAAATTATTTATAATAATGGTTATTATTTTTTAACGCGACTAGGAACAAATGGCAATTTGACTACTTCGGCAGCAACCAACTGGTCCCTAATTTTTATATCCAAGTGATTACCGACATCAGAATATTCTCTTGATAGATAGCACAATCCTACTCCCGTGTTCAAGGTAGGCGAGAATGTCCCGCTAGCGACCTCTCCTACGGATCCACCATTTTTTAATACCTGATAATGGGCTCGGGGAACACCGCGAGTGAGTAATTTTACACCCACTAGCTTTCGCCGCGATCCTCCTTGTTCTTTTTGTTTTAATAAGGGCCCTCTACCAAGAAATTCCCCTTTATCAAACTTGATAACCCAACCTAACCCCGCGTCTAAAGGCGTAGGGTTGTCATCAATTTCATTCCCATACAAAGGATATCCCATTTCTATACGCAAAGTGTCTCGCGCACCAAGTCCAATTGGTTGGATCCCATATGGGCGGCCTTGTTCCATGAGTAATCGAAAAACATCCGAAACTTTTTCAGGAGAAAGGTATAATTCAAATCCGTCTTCTCCAGTATATCCCGTTCGAGAAATAATACTCTCCACATTATTCACCCTGCCTTTTCTAAAATTATAATAAGGCAGGTCATTCAAAGAAACATCGCATAAGGCCTGCAAAACGTTTTTTGCCTCGGGCCCTTGCAGTGCCAACTGCGATGTCTCGGAACTTATATTTTTTATATTAACATTGAAAGAAGATGCGTGTCTCGTAACCCATTCGTAATCCTTAGCGGAATTAGATGCGTTGACGCAGAGAAAATAATGGTTTTCCGAAAATCGATAAACCAGTAAGTCGTCTACCACTCCACCGGTTTCATAACACATGAGGCTATAAAGTATCGACCCATCAAACATTTTCTCCATATTGTTCGAAAGTAAGAATTGTAAAAACTTTTTAGCATCTTTCCCTTCAACTTCGATTTCTCCCATATGACTGACATCAAATAATCCTACCTTTTCCCTCACGCAAGTATGTTCACTCATAACTCCAGAAAACTGAATGGGCATGTTCCACCCCGCAAAAGGAACCAATTTCGCCCCTAATTCTTTGTGAAGATCTAGCAGTGGAGTGACTTTTAAATTTGTAGTGATATTTTGGACCATGGGTTTTAAATCTTCTACTGTTTGCAAAAACAATCTTCCAAATAATTTCACAATAAAATCGTTTTCTATACCACTCTTTCACGAAATAGCGCAAGGGATAAAACTAATTCGATTTACTAATTCCCAAGAACAAAATACCCATTAATCAAAAAGCGCAGGCTTTGCCAATAAGTTGAAAGTGAAGCCGTTCAACCATAAATAAAACTAAAAACTTTACTATCGTGGATGGCCAATATAATAAAAAGGTTATATAATGGTTAGCCAAACTAAAAACTCAAATTCCTGCACGCTTGATGAATGATTCTACCCAATATTCAGATGAAAAATATGATGCAATCCTGTTAGCGGGAGAAGGAGAATCTAGCTACAAAGTTTACCATCAACATAAAGCCTTTCTAGAGATCAATGGTAAATGCATTATTAGTTATGTTGTTGAAGCATTACAACAAGTCGAATCAATAAAAGATATATATATTGTAGGATCTCAAAATAAACTAAAGCAAACTCTCGGAGATTCAGGAGTTGACTTCTACTATCCAAAAACTATCTATCTGATTGAACAACAAACCAATCTTTACGAAAATATTTTTCAAACTTTTTTGAAAACAATTTCATGTGAAAAGGATCCACTAACGGTTGACTTAGAGGCTTCGCAAAATAAAGACAAATCTGTTTTAATCGTCCCCTGCGACTCCCCCTTGCTCACACCTCATGAAGTAGAGTATTTTATCTCACACAGTGATACCAACAACTATGATCACATTCTAGGGCTAATCCCAGAGGAATCGTTGAAACAATTTTACCCAACGGGAAGCTTGCCCGGAATCAAAATGGCTTATCTACACCTTAGAGAAAATAACTATAGAATCAATAATCTACATCTGGTAAAACCCTTGCGCATAGGTAATAGAGAATATGTCCAAAAAATGTACCAATATCGTTACCAGAGGGACTTTAAAAAAATTGTGCTGTTTGGTCGCAATTTACTTGGGAAAATCAAACTTAAGTACTACCGTTGTTACATTGGACTTCAATTATGTCAGTTTTTTGCATCAATCGGTTGGAAGTTACCGGTGAAATACTTTAAAAAATGGACTGCAAAAAAAGATATGGAAAACTGCATATCTAGCCTCCTTAATACGAGATTCAAGGGTCTAGAGGTCCCTTATCCGGGAGCCGCTTTGGATATAGACCGGGACTCTGACTACGAAGCCATTAAAACCAGATACAATGAGTGGCATGACTTACTCCTATCAATGAAGAAATTTCCTTCCCGCGCAAACAACAAATCCCATGTGACGGGATAATCCGATTTTCCTTGAACACGTAAAAGAATTTAATTAATGAATCAAAGTCGAATACGTAATTTCTCCATCATAGCTCATATAGACCACGGCAAATCAACCCTTGCCGACAAACTCATACTTTCCACAGGGGGACTGCAAAAAAGGGAAATGAGGGAACAGGTTCTTGACAATATGGACCTAGAGCGTGAACGGGGAATTACTATTAAGGCGCAAACCGTTTGCCTTAAATATAAAGACGAAAACGGTGAAATCTACACCTTCAATATGATCGATACTCCTGGGCATGTGGATTTTACCTATGAAGTATCTCGCAGTCTAGCCGCCTGTGAGGGGGTTCTACTGATAGTCGATGCAACCCAGGGGATCCAGGCTCAAACCATTGCTAATGTAAACCTCGCGACGCAAAATAATCTTGCCATCATTCCCGTTATTAACAAAATAGATCTGCCCAGTGCTGACCCTGACTCAGTTAAAGAGCAGTTGGAAGATGTTTTACAAATCGAATCGGATCAAGCTGTGTTAACTAGCGCTAAAGAAGGAATTGGCATCGAAGATGTGATGAAAGCAGTAGTAAAGTTTATTCCTGCGCCTACCGGCAACAGTGAAAAACCTCTCCAAGCTCTTTTATTTGACGCTTGGTATGATTCTTACCGGGGAGTAATTGTATTGATTCGCGTTGTCGAAGGATGTTTGAAAATTGGTATGCGCATCCGCTTCATGTCCTCGGGCACAGAGTTTGATGTAGAAGAAATAGGGACCTTTACCCCCACACAAAAGCAAAGTAAATCACTACAAGCAGGAGAGGTGGGATATGTGATCGCAGCAATCAAGGGAATGGATCAAACCAAAATTGGTGACACCATAACAGAATCAAATCGCCCTACAGAGAAACCCCTTTTAGGATACAAAGAAGCCAAGCCCATGGTGTTTAGTGGATTATATCCTATATCAGGAGACCAGTACGAACTGTTACGTGACGCATTAAAAAAACTAAAACTAAACGACTCCTCATTCACCTACGAACCAGAGTCTTCGCAAGCATTAGGATTCGGATTTCGTTGTGGCTTTCTTGGACTTTTACATATGGAGATTATCCGTGAACGACTTGAAAGAGAATATAATGTTGATCTGCTCACCACTGCACCTAACGTAGCATACAAAGTTTATTCTGCTGACCAGTCAACCATCATGCTAGATAACCCCGCAAAGCTAAAAGAAATGCGTAGCGTGGATCATATGAAGGAACCTTATGTGCTGGGAACAATCATTACACCGGAACAATATATTGGGACAATAATGTCTCTTGCACGTGATCGACGTGGAATTCAAATTAAGATGGAATACTTGAATCCTAATACCGTATTGCTACAATACGAATTACCTTTCAGCGAAATCGTACTGGACTTTTACGATCAACTTAAATCAACTACTCAGGGATACGCATCTTTTGATTACGAGTTTCTCGATTTCCGCACCTCAAAACTGGTCAAACTAGATATTCTTTTAAATGGTGAAGTAGTTGATGCCCTATCGCTAATTATTCATACTGATAAGGCATCTTATCAAGGACGGGAATTAGCAAAAAAACTTAAAGAAAAAATCCCCCAACAAATGTTTGAGGTTGCGATACAAGCTGCGATCGGCAGCAAAATCATCGCCCGCGAATCAGTTAAGGCACTAAGGAAAAATGTTCTGGCAAAATGCTATGGCGGGGATATCACTCGCAAGCGAAAATTACTGGAAAAACAAAAGGCCGGCAAAAAGAAAATGAAACTAGTGGGCAGAGTGGAAGTCCCGCAAGAAGCTTTTTTAGCCGTTTTGAGGACCGATGGAAAATAACCCCCCTAACCAAAACAATTCAAGCGTTAAGAAAAAAAATAAAAGTATTTTCCGGGAGTACGCGGAGGCAATTTTTATTGCCCTTTTGCTAGCATTATTCATCCGTACTTTTATTATTCAAGCGTTCAAAATTCCTTCAGGATCTATGCAAAATACTCTCCTGATCGGCGATCACATTCTTGTATCTAAATTCGCATACGGAGTTCATATTCCAAATGTCATTCCATTTCTTAACATAAAGCTTTTTGATGACATCGTGTTATTTCAAAAAACTCCCAAGAGAGAAGATATTATTGTTTTTAAATATCCAAAAAATGAAAACAGAGACTTTATTAAACGAGTTATCGGAATACCGGGCGATCTACTAGAAGTCCGGCAACAAAAAGTTTTTATCAACGAAAAACTCATTAATGAAAAATACGCTCGGCATACTGATATATCTCAAAAAACTCGCCTTGTTCCAAGAGATGACTTTGGGCCCATCGTGGTACCCCCTGGACATTTATTCATGATGGGTGACAACAGAGAAAATAGTCAGGACAGCCGATTCTGGGGATTTCTCGAAATAAATAAAATTAAAGGCAAGGCTCTCGTTATCTACTGGTCCTGGAATGCGGAAGACAGTTGGGTCAGATTCGATAGGTTCGGACAAATACTTCGCTAACTCCAAGCAAATTTCTTATGCCTTCTTCCATGGCAACCTCCCAGCTCACAAGAACAAAACTATTACTAAAAAAAAGCAGCGGGGTAATTTTTGATTTTGATGGTCTTCTTGCAGATTCAGAACCTTACCACTATCTAGCCTATAACGAGGTGTTCCAAAGATATGGACATAGTCTTGATAAAGATGAGTATTGGATAGAGTGGACATCCAAAGGAAAAGGCATTGCTGGTGAGATTGATCGGCATAATCTTCAGCTAGACATCGATCCAATTAAGTTACGTCAACAAAAATTTGAAGTGTATTCAAGATATTGCCAAAACGGAGACATTAGATTATTCCCAGAATCTGTTGAAATAATAGAGCTACTTAAAACTAGTTACCCAGTAGCAATTGCATCCGGTTCATGGAAACATGATATCGGTGCTATTCTCGAGAATGCTGGAGCGGAACATCTATTCGATAAAATTCTAGGCAAAGAGTCTGCTAAGAAAGAAAAACCCCATCCAGAAATTTTTTTAAACGCTGCCAAGGCACTTCAATGTCCCGCATCAAAATGCATTGTAATCGAAGATGCGCTCAAAGGACTGTCCGCCTCTAAGGCCGCCGGCATGTCATGTGTTATTATTCGCAATCAACTGAATCAAAATATTGATTTCAGTGGAGCCGATCTTATTTTTTCTAGCCTGTCTGATTTTTTAACTGTTTTAAAATCATGAACTATTTCCACATAAACCCATGACAATGATGACATGACAAGAAGTATCTACTTTAAAAAAAATATACACTCTTGTGAGAAGGTAGCTTTAATGACTTTAAAAAAAGGAACCCAACTCTCTAGGCTAGCTAAACAAGAATTATTTCAATCCTAGTCCTAAGCACAAAAAAAACTCCACCCCGAAAAAGGGGTGGAGTTACCACTTATCAAGATAACAAGTTAGTAACTGTTGCCGTAGCTACCTTTTTCAACACCCATTCTTTTGAAATCTGCATCCGTTAGTTTAGATTTAGATCCTCCTGCCGATCCAGCTGAAGAACCTCCTGAACCCCCAGTTGTAGCACATCCAATAAAGGCAACCATTGCTACCAAAGCAAACACACAAATAAAATTTTTCACAGTGCCTCCCTCCAACAAATAATTGAATAAAGTTCTTTTAAAACCCAAAGGATTCCTGCACCCTCTTGCAAAGCCTACCAAAGCAGTTTTCAAGATGGCAGGGTATTTTTTATCGGTAATTCATTATAACTTATTCTATCAAACAATCAGTCTCCATACCCCAACTTATTTTAACACCCATACAACTATTTTTTTGGTAGATTTTTTAGAAAAGTCTTTCATAATTGTCCTGTTGCAAAAATATGAATAACACCGTTTATATCAATGGTTATTCAAGTGATAGAAACTGAAAAGCGGTTTATGGAATTTGACTAGTTGTAAACAGTTTTTTAAACGAGAGTCTCATTGGCAACTAAAAAAAAACTAGCCTGTCTAACTCGCATAAGAGTATTGTCTGGGGATCAAATAGCTTTAGGCCCAGGCAAAGTTGCCCTTTTGGAGGAAATTGAACGATCTGGTTCTATTTCTAAAGCTGCCCGGACATTAGGGCTAAGCTACCGCAGAGCCTGGACTCTCGTTGACACTATGAACAAAAGCTTTGAATCTTGTCTAGTAAAGGGCTCTGCCGGAGGGAAGAAGGGGGGCGGGGCTTATCTAACACCGCTTGGAACAAAAATGGCAAAAGCATACCGAGCCATGGAAACAAAAGCGGAAAAATCCATCCAAGGAAACTGGAAAACAATTAAACGATCACTTAAACAACCTGATTAGTTTAAGTGGTAATTCCTAAC
>ERZ651768.1478-NODE-1478-length-17169-cov-6.078633_pt1 | contig 17169 bp, 13 predicted proteins | sample MGYA00514754_ERZ651768 | MGnify/ENA metagenome assembly ERZ651768
ACCCCGGAAGCCGTCACAAACTCCGCTTCTCATTCGTTCTCCTGTGGACGGGGTTGGCGCGGCCCTTGCCTTACGAACGGCAACGGGGTCAAATGCTTACGGACGCTTGAACGAGCCTCGTGTAACACATGAATCATGCTTAACGCGCGATAGAAAATCGTTGCGTGGTAAGTGCGCTCTGGGTATCATACGGGCTGTTGTTGGATGGGAGGTTTCTGCTGGATTTGAGTTTTGTGAGCAATATTCGTCTTTCCACTAGTTCGTTCGGAGGAGTCATGAGAAGACTCGACTACAGTAAACTGGCTATCGTGGCCGCCTTTTTGATGATACCATCGCTCGTGTCCGGGCAGCAGGTGAGCAACGTCTCGGGCGTAGTGACAGGGGCCGGCAATTTGCAGCCCCTCGCCGGGGCCACGGTCATGGTGAAGGGCACCACGCTCGGAACTCTTACGAGCACTGAGGGCACCTTCTCGTTAGATGTTCCTCAGGGCCTGACGACGTTGGTCGTCAGCTACCTTGGCTACGGGACCGCCGAAGTAGAGGTCTCTGGTCAGATGCAGATCAGCCTGGAGGAGAGTGCCCTCGCCCTCGACGGCGTTGTGGTGACCGCACTGGGTGTGCAGCGTGAGAAGAGTTCACTGGGATACTCGGTCCAGGACCTGCTCGGCGCTGACCTAACGGAGGTGCCGGAGCTCAACCTTGTGAGCGCGCTGCAGGGCCAGATCGCGGGGCTCCACATAACCAACGCCGGTCCGACAGGCGGCTCGGCTCGGATTGTGATCCGAGGCGCCAGCTCGATTGCCGGCGGCAACCAACCACTGTTTATCGTGGATGGCATTCCGGTCGATAACTCCGCTCCTGGCAACAGGGGGTACGGCGGAATCGACTACGGGAACACGGTGCAGGACATCGACCCGGCGAATATCGAATCGGTCAGCGTTCTCAAGGGGCCCAACGCCGCGGCACTTTACGGTTCCCGGGCCTCCAACGGCGCAATCGTGATCACAACCAAATCCGGCCGCACCACCAGTGGCATCTCGGTAACGTCGAGCCTCACATTCGAGGACCCGCTACGGCTCCCAGACTACCAGGACGAATATGGGCAGGGGATCAACGGCGAGTTCAAATTTGTGGATGGGGCGGGCGCCGGGACGTGGGACTTCGTTGACGAGAGCTGGGGTCCGAAGCTGGATGGTCGACTCATCGACCAGTTCACGGGTCCTGCCCAACCGTGGATAGCGTATCCCAACAACGTCAGGGACTTCTTCCGTACGGGCTCGCAATGGACTACCAACGTGGCCTTCGCGCAGTCGAACGAGACGGGTAACGTGCGGTTGTCTCTGACGAACACGGCAGTGGAGGGCATGGCCCCGGGTGAGCAGATCGACCGGATCGGTGTCGCGCTCAGGGGTGGCACGCAGGTTACCAGTCGCCTGAGCGCCGACGCCTCGATCAACTACACGAACCAGGAAGCGAATAACCGTATGGGCACCGGGTACGACGCAGACAACCCGATGCAAAGCTTCATCTGGTTCGGACGTCAGGTGGATATGGAAGCTCTGCGCAACTACAGATGCACGGGCGCGGAGACAGGCCATACCTGCGACGCGAACGGAGGCCAGTACAACTGGAACTACAACTACCACAACAATCCGTTCTGGGAGCAACTGGTCAACACGAACGAGGACCAGCGGGACCGTATTCTGGGCAACGTTGAGTTGACCTATCAGGTGAACGACTGGATCACGGCGACAGGCCGTGTCGGTCGGGATTGGTACCGGGAGCGCCGGAAGACGGTGACGGCGTTCAACAGCCTCGACGATGCAGGTGACGGTGGCTTCAGCGATGTCAACATCTTCGACTCGGAGATCAACGCTGATTTGATCGTCACGGGTTCACGTCAGCTCACGCCGGACTTTTTGCTTGATGTTACGGCTGGCGCAAACAGACGGTCCGCTAGCTACGAGACGTCGGCCGTATCTGTTACTAAGCTGACTGCACCTGGCGTCTACACGATCGACAACGCGGCGGCGCCGCCAAGCCCAACCGACTACGAGTCGCACAAGGAGGTCCGTAGCTTCTACGGGTCGGCCAGCCTCAACTATCGTGGGTACCTGAACGTGGATGTGACCGGTCGCAACGACTGGTCTTCGACCCTGCCCGCGGGTAGCAACTCTTACTTCTATCCGTCGATTTCCTCCGCTTTCGTGTTCTCGCGCTTCCTCGACCTCGAAAGTGACTTCCTCAGTTCCGGCAAGGTCAGGGCCAGTTGGACACGCGTGGGTAACGACGCTAGCCCTTATCAGTTGGCTTCGGTATTCAGTGCCCAGGATCCATACGGCACAGTACCGATGTTCGCGGTGCCGAACGCTCTTCCGAACACTAGCCTCAAGCCCGAGGAGACGACGGCCTACGAGTTCGGTGCCGATCTAGGCTTCTTGGATGAGCGTCTCGGGTTCGTGCTTACCTATTACAACCACAACACCAAGAACCAAATCCTTCCGGTCCAGATCTCGGGGACGACCGGCTACACGAGCCAGATGCTCAATGCCGGTGAGGTAGCGAACTCGGGATTAGAGCTCCTGTTGCGGGCCACCCCGGTACAGACGGACGATTTCCGGTGGGACATGACGGTCAACTGGAGCAAGAACAACTCCGAAGTAGTCGACCTGCATGGGGACCTCGAGACGCTCGTGCTCGGCAGCTACTGGAGCATGAACATCGAGGCGCGTAAGGGTGAAGCGTACGGTGTCTTCTACGGCAACGGCTACCTGAAAGATGATGACGGCAAGTGGATCATCGACTCTGCCGGACGACCCCAGAGAGACACGAATCGTGAAATCTTGGGCAACTACAACCCCGACTGGGTGGGTGGCATTCAGAATCGGGTCACGTACGGGCCGTTCTCTCTGAGCGTGCTGCTCGATGGCCAGAGCGGTGGCGACATCTTCTCGGTGACCAACTGGTTCGGTGAGTACGCTGGCGTACTGGAGTCAACGCTTCGCGGACGCGGGACCGATTTCTGTACCCCCGGCATCGTGGTTGACGGAGTCAAGGCGGACGGCACCAAGAATGACGTCACCGTCTGTCCCGAGAAGTACTTCGGGCGGAACTACGGGAACCAGGCGGCGGGCATCTTCGACGCGAGCTACCTCAAACTCCGGGAGCTTCGTCTCGACTATGTGCTACCCGACGACCTCACGGATCGTCTGGGACTCTCCAACGGTTCAGTGGCGCTGATCGGACGCAATCTGTTCCTGTGGTCGGATACACCGAACATCGATCCCGAAACTGCTTTCGATGCCGGTAACTCACAGGGTATCGAATTCGGACAATTCCCGACGGCCCGGAGTATCGGGTTCGTCGTTTCTATGCAACCGTGACCGGGAGGCACAACATGGACAGCTATTCAATCGCCAAACGGGCGCTTGTGGCGGGCCTCGTGCTTGCCCTGGCAGCCTGCGATGACAGCCTGACGGACATCAATACAAACCCCAATGCGCCAACGGACGTGGGCGCAGAGTTCCTGCTGCCGCAATCGATCCGCGGCGCGGTGGAGGCCACGTTCGGTGCTGGACAGATGCTGTCGCACACAGCCATCTGGCCTCAACAAGCAGTTCAGCTCCAGTACCCAGACGAGGAAGAGGGCAGCGTGCGTGCGTCTCGGATGCAGTCGTACTGGAACAACTTCTATGTCGGTCCACTCATGGACGTCCAGAGGGTCATCGAGAAGGGCGTGGCAGACTCTAACGTCAACTACGAGGGCGTCGGGCGTATCTGGAAATCGTACGTCTTCCACATCGTGACCGACCTGTGGGGCGACGTTCCCTATTCGGAAGCGTTAATCGGGGACAGCATCACAACACCCGTGTATGACGCACAGAAGGATATCTATACGGGCATGATCGCGGATCTGACGACCGGTGCCGGTAAGCTCAGCTCAGCGGCGACGGGCTTTGGCTCGGGCGACATCCTGTACGGTGACGACATGGTCAAGTGGGGGCGGTTCGCCAACTCGCTTCGTATGAGACTCGCGATGCGGATGTCGGAGGTCGACCCGACCGCGGCTAAGGCGGCGTTCATCGCGGCCTACAGCGCTGGGCCATTCACGAGCAACGCCGACAACGCGAAGCTCGCTTGGCCGGGCAGCCCGTACGAAAACCCGCTTTACGAGAACTGGACGGGTCGTGACGATCACGGCGTCAGCGCCACGATGATTGATACGCTAACGTCGTTGAGCGATCCCCGGCGTGAACTCTACGCCGAGCCGGCGACTCAGGACGGCACGACCTATCGTGGACAGCCCAGCGGTAAGATCACCCAGGAATTTTCTCTGGCTTACTACTCCAGGATTGGGAACTACTGGAGGAAGGACGGTAAGAGCACTCCGACCGTGATCATGAGCTACTCGGAAGTTCTTCTGTTGGCTGCCGAAGCAGCCAAACTCGGGTGGATCTCTGGAGATGCTGGCGCACTGTACACAGCCGGTATCCAAGCCAGCATGGAGCAGTATGCCGGGGCAACCAACGCTCCCACCGCTGCTGAGATTACCGCTTATCTGGCCCAATCTGCTATCACGTACAACGCGACGAACGGGTTGGACCAGATCCATCTGCAACAGTGGATCGGATTGTTCATGGGCGGTAGCGAAGCGTGGTCCAACGTCCGGCGTACGGATTCTCCCAATCTAGTGGGGGGACCGGACCTCACGTTGAGCCGGATCCCGGTTCGGTTCAGCTATCCGGCACTCGAGGAGTCGCTCAATGTGACCAACCTCGATGCAGCAATCAGCCGCCAGGGTGGTGGCAAGGCGCTGACAGATCGCGTGTGGTGGGACGTCAACTGACGGTCTGCGAGTAAGGCACCTAAGCGTTCGGCGCCCCTCCGGGAGTTTGCTTCCCGGGGGGGCGTTCGCTATTCGGCACGGGTCAAGGAGCCAAGTCAGTCCGATCGCATGAAGACCAAGATGAGTCCGTACGAGTGTGTACCGTACCCCGGTCGGGTCGTGAAGCCTTGTGGATAGACCTCTACCCGTGTGACGTCGATAGTTCTCAGGCTCTCCAGGATGCATGTGTTGGTAGCGCGAGTGCCGTCCACGTAGACGTGCGGGTTGGCGATCGATCGGAAGCTTGCGTAGCCCCTGAGGCTGAGGAGAGGACATCCACCTGACTGCCGCTGCGTTCGAAAACTTGGGACCTTCCCTGCCATGGCCGCGAGCACTGATCCCGGACCATCCTGTAGAGCCGCGCCGGTCAAAACGGTACCGCCCCGCTCGAAGAATACACCGCTATCGGACGGATCCGTACCGACATTTCGTGGTGTGTGAGCGCAGCCGGTCATCCACACAAACCCACAGAGAAACGTCAGGCCTATTACACGACGCATTCTCATGAACATGGATGGCTCCTCCGACGGTGTTGACCACATTGATGATACAGGACTGACAGGAGAAGTTTCCTCCCGCCAGTAGTCCGCCAGAACGGGCGAGACATCAATCGATCGTGATAACTTGGATCGCACCGTAACTATGTCCGACTCCCCAACGCGTGGTGGCTACTGCGGCGCTCACGAAACGGATGGTTTCGATCGTTTGAGCATTAATCTAGCGTAGCTCGTCAGCACCTGGCTCAGAGCGGCAGAAAGAACATCCACCCTTCTTCGAGCCGTTGCTCGGTCCGGACTCGCCCGTCGCCGGCTCCGCAGATGACCCGGGTTTGCGCCTGGCAGGCCTCGAGCACGGCCTGAAAGTTCGCGTCGACTTCGGGATGGTTCCGCCCAGGCGGGTTCGGCCCGAGACCGAGATCCATCGCCATGTCGCCCGGGATGACCATGATCGCGCTGACGGGCGCCTCGAGAATCTCGTGGATGTTGTCGACCGCCTCTTGTGACTCGATCATGACGACGGCGAACAGCTCGCCGTTCGGGTTCAACGGCCAGACGTCGGCCTTCCTTGCGTACTCGGCGCCACCCATTCTCCACAGACGCATCGCCCCACCAGGCCCCCACCCCCGTTCGCCACGCGGCTCGGCCGGCGCCGTGGAGGTCTGCTGCGGCGGGTAGCGCATCGCCTGGATGAACCTGACCGCCTCTGCCTTAGTATCCACGTGCGGCAAGATGACGCCAAAGCCGCCGATGTCGAGCACCTGCTTTACCGCCCACTTGAAGTCCTCGTCTCCCTCTTGCGGAATGCGCACGAGTGGAGTCAGGCGCATCCGGCCGTCGGCATCGCGATCCTCGGCCATCTCTGCCAGTACCGACTGGACGAGCGCGCCGGAGAACGGCGAGTGCTCCATGTCGACGAAACGCCATTCCTGATTCGCGACCGCCGGGCGCCCATCCTCGATCGCCTCGATCACCTTGTTGAGTCTGGCCGGCTCCTGCGCGCGCGCCGCCGGCGGGACACACAGGGTTCCGAGACCCACCGCACCGAGAACCAGACACAGCCCCGGGCTAATCCCCGTCGTCGTTGACCTCGACGGATGTACCGAACTTGACTTCATCATGCCTGTCCCCTCTCTGCTGTGAGCGCCGACCCACACGGTGCGCCCCGCACCTGTCGACTGTTGAGTGCTGATGATTACCCGCGTCGGTTCAGCACGCAAATCCGACGTCTGAGACGCCCGCCGCCCAACGGCTCACCCGCGAGTGGCTAGAGGCGCATCCGCCCGGTGGTAACTAGCCCCTAGTCCCTCCGTGGCACCCAGCCACACCCAGCACTGTTCTGCACGTCCTGAGTTGTGGCCGGGTCGCCACCGACGTACATCTAGCCCTGCCTGTCGTTTCGCTATCAGAACCACGGATGGCACTGGAGTCCAGCATCGAGGGGGATCACATGAAGAATTTCATCCTTGGAGTTGCCACGATCATTCTGTCGGTGGCGTACTTCGCCGAGCCGGTCGCGGCTCAGGCGCCTGGTGACCTGGTAGGCGAGTGGGCGTTCATCCTGGAGCCACCCCAGCGCGGCGGCGGAGGCGGTCGGGGTGGTGGCGGAGGCGGTCGGGGTGGCGGCGGAGGCGGACGCGGGGGCGGCCTATTTGCTCCCGGGCAGATGCTTGTGTTCACGGCCCCGGGTGGGGCGCTCGCGGGCGCGCTAAGGACGGAGCAAGGAAGCACCGATCTGACCGGCGTCATGCTCGAGGGCGACAAGATCACGTTCACGCTCGCGCGCCAGACACAGCGTGGCTCGTTCGAGGCCACCTACATCGGTACGATCGGAGAGGACGGCGACTCGATGGCCGGGACGTTCGAGATCGGGCAAGCGGGGGGGTTCACCATCAACTGGACCGCCACCCGAGCGGGCAACTGACCGAGAGGTTACCGGAACGGCGAAAGCCGGGCGGTCACTCAGCAACCCACACGAACGTGCCACCACGGTTCTCGAACTTGCCAAGACCCGGGAAAGGGAAGTGCACCGAGTAGACGCGCTGACCGGAGCCGGCGGCGGAGGCAAGCACCGCTTTCCGGCTTTCCTGCGCCAACGGAGCGTCGCCATCGAAGGCGATGGTCCAGTCGGGTCGCTGCACCGAAATCACCGAATGGTGCATCGTGTCGCCGATATAGAGTAGTGAGGCCTCGCCCGAGGTGATGAGGAAGCCAGAGTGGCCAGGCGTGTGCCCTTGGATGTCCACGGCCTTGACGGTTCCCGGCACACGATCCGCGCCGGGCTCAAACGCCACAACCCTTGGACTGATCGCCGTCACTCGTGAGGCGAGTTGTACGTTCACCTGCATCGCTGCCCACTCATTGACCGAGATGTGGATGTCGGCGTTGGGGAATGCTAGCGCGCCGTCCGCGTCCACAAGCCCGTTGACGTGGTCGCCATGGCTGTGGCTGATGAAGATGTCAGTCACTTCGGCTGGCTCGACGCCGGCGGTTGCCATCGATGCGGATAGCATTCCGGACGGGCCGTTGCCGGTGTCGAACAGCAGCACGCGGTCGGGTGTGCGGACGATCAGTGGCTGGACACTGAGTTGGAGGACATCGGTTGCGAGGCCCGCCGCCGTCAGCAGGGCGTCCACATCGGCCTTCGTCACGTTAATGGCGAGCGTCATGTTGTCGTTGGCTGGTGCGAAGGCGGCGTCTCTCAGTGACGCGGCCTGCAGCGAGCCGATCGCGAAGGGGGACACGTTTTCGCCCGCGCCAAAAGCGGCGATGGGTGCCGCCGCCGCTTCGGCAGTTTCAGCGGGAGCGGCTTCGTCTGTTGTCGGCGAGCACGCGGCGAAGCTCGCTACGAGCATGGTGATGATGGCTGTGTCGGTTCTCATGGCGGTGGTCTCTTGTGGAAGGCGCATCAATGCGCGTGGCGGATCTGGGAGGCTACCGGTCGGGAAACCCTCCCGTAGGTTGTGTCACCGAAGTGCCATCCGGCGACCCAACGATTCCTCTGGCGCTCAATCGCTGGGCGGCCTTCGAGGGCTGCGTTCGGGCGGATGGTGAGGTCGCTCATACGCGCAACATAGTCTCTCTGATCCGATTGTGCGCCAGCCACACCGCCTCAGGACTGGCCATCTAACGGATCCGCGATTCTGCTGCGCGGCTAATGTGGTGACCGCAAGCGAAGCGCGTGAGCCTGATGGCTACCGCGACTGCAGCAGTCGCTTGTTAACCTGCGCCCTGCCCCTCGCCTGAGATCATTGGTAGTTTGCCGCGAGAAACGCACGCAAGAAGACACCATATGCACCCGAAGGTCGGCCCGCCGCCGGGCCCCCAGGGGACAAAAGTTGTCAGCCGAGGTTCAGCTGTGGCCACTGTCCACATCGCCATTCCGGTTCAGGACGAGTTCGAATGCCTTCCCGCCTGCCTCGACGCGCTTCGGCGACAGGAGGGCGTGCGATTTGTCACGTGGTTATGCGTAAACCAACCGGAAGCGTGGCAACACGAGCCAGATCGACGCCTCGTGTGCGAAGCCAACCAGGCCTGCCTCCATCTGCTTGCCGCCGTCACGGACCTCGACCTCCGCATTATCGATCGCTCCTCACCGGGCCGGGGCTGGCCACCGAAGCGGAGCGGTGTTGGGCACGCGCGAAAGGAGTTGATGGATGCGATCTGTGCGGAGGCCGCCCCCCGGGATATCATCGTAAGCCTCGATGCTGACACGCTGACGCCCCCGGGTTATCTGCGATCCCTTATCGTCTCCTTCAACCGGCATCCGGCCGCCTGTGCCATCGCCGCGCGTTACTACCATCCACTCACTGACGACGGAGCCGTCACCCGCGCGATGCTGGGTTACGAAATCTACATGCGCTTCTATGCGCTCAACCTCTGGCGGATCGGGTCTCCCTACTCCTTCACCGCGCTCGGCTCGGCAATTGCCTTGCCTGTTTCCGTCTACCGAAGAGTGGGCGGGCTGACGCCTCGAACCAGCGGTGAGGATTTCTACTTCCTGCAGAAACTGACCAAACATGGACGGGTACTCCATTGGACCGCCGCCCCGGTTGCCCCCGCGACCCGCAAGTCCTGGCGCGTTCCCGTCGGGACCGGTCAAGCCATCGTCGCCGCCTGCGAAGGCGAATACTCCGACCGCTATCCACTCTATGCTCCGGAACTCTTCGACCGGATCAGCCGCACCACCGCGGCCTTCCCCGAACTGTTCGCCGGACCGGTCGAAACGCCGCTTGACGAATTCCTGCGGGACAAGATCAGTACCGACGCTCCATGGCAACCGCTGCGCGATAACCACACGACACTGGATCGATTTGTCCGCGCCTGCCACGAGCGGCTCGACGGACTCCGCATTCTGCAATACCTGAAGGCCGAGTATCGTGAAGCGCCGACCGACGACCGGGCAACGCTGATAGACTGGCTGGACCGGTACGGGTGCCAGTTTCCCGGAACCGAGACCGAAGCTTCGCGCGTGCGTGCCCTGCTTAACGAGCGCGTGCTGGCCGATCTGAGCATTTCTGAACTCGACGCGATACGCCGGGTGCTTTTCCAAATGGAAGATCGCTATCGTCGAGAGGACGACCTGGAGGGCTGAGTCACCCAGCCCGAGAAGGGTCATCGTGCCCAAGGGTCCTGCACGCGAGTGGATCGCGGCGCATCCCCCCGGCGGCAACTAGCCCCCTAGTCCCCCCTCCGTGGCATCCAGCCACTCAGCACTGTTTCACGCCTCCGATCAGGCTGGTACGTTACGAGAGCATTTCTGGTGGAGGATGGTCCTCAGCCTCTCAGGAGTACATGACAATGAGCCGGTCCCTCAACAAAATCATGCTCATCGGAAACGTCGGGAACGACCCCACAGAGCTTCACTTTGAATCTGCTTCGAAAGCGTTGTTAACAGCAATTTCTATCGTAGTTGTCCTGTCGGCTATGACATCCAATGATGCTTCAGCGCAACAAGATACTCAACAGAATACGCTCCTTCCTGACTACCCGAACAACTACACAATGTACGATGATGTCGTAAGCATGCCCGCAGGCCGCGTTATGGGGTCGGGTAATGCGGTGGACGTCGATTCACGCGGCAATATCTGGGTGTTTGAACGCTGTGGTGGAAATCAGGGCGCGTGCCTGGAATCGGATGTCGATCCTGTATTGAAGTTCAGCCCGGAAGGGGAGTTCTTATCTAGCTTTGGATCGGGAATGTTTGTCTGGCCCCATGGGATCATCGTTGATGATGACGATAACCTATGGATTGTTGATGCGGGTGTGATAGACGGCGAGAAAGGCAATCAGATCTTCAAGTTCAATCAAGAGGGGCAGCTACTAATTGAACTCGGGCAACCTGGAGTTAGAGGTGGTGGTCCTGGCCAATTTAATGAGCCTTCAGATCTGGCAATTGGGCCGGATGGCACGCTTTACATTGTCGATGGCCACATCAATCCCGATTCGAATCGCCGCATCGTACACCTCACTGCTGAAGGTGAATTCATCGAGGCGTGGGGAGAGAAAGGTTACGGCCCATTGCAGTTTGAAGGCCCGCACTCTTTAGCGGTGGATTCCCAAGGCAGAATTTACGTTGGGGATCGAACCAACAATCGTCTGCAAGTATTGTCTCCTGAAGGAGAGTTGCTCGCCATCTGGGCACACTTCGGTCGACCAAGTGGTGTACGAGTTCATGACGACAAGCTCTATGTTGTTGATTCCGAATCCCGAGCAGCAGAAGGGCAGTATGGCTACAATCCGGGGTGGCACCGAGGTATCTATGTGGGCACCTTGGATGGAATGATCACCGACTTTATTCCAGATCCCAGTCCTAGCGGTGGTACCAGTTTTCCAGAAGGAATAGCGGTTGACGACAATGGTGTAGTCTGGGGTGCCTCAGTTGGTGATCGCGTGGTCACTAAATATGTTCGGAATTAGTGAATTTACTTTAAGGTGGACTAGGCGGTCTTGAGACTCCAGCTCGGTCCCCAACTCCCCATAACTGGCCGAATGTCAGCGATGCTCAAGAGAACAACCACCCTGCCTTCGCCCCGACCTGCCTAACCATCGACCGGTAGAATACCTCTTGTCCAAAAGAATCCTCACGCTGCTTCTGCTTGGAATGGCTTCAGCATGCCAGCCGACGTCGGAAGATGCGGACCCACCCACCCTCGCGATCCTTATGGCGGTCGATCAGCTGCGGGCCGATCTCCTGAAAAACTATGATCCACTCTTCGTGGGAGGGTTCCGGCGGCTTTTGGATGAGGGCTACCGTTTCGAGAACGCGACCCACGACCACGCGGTGACCACTACAGCGCCAGGCCACACTACGCTAGCCACGGGCGTCCATCCGACTCGACACGGAGTGGTCGGGAACTCTTGGTCCGAACTCGAGGAGGGCCGGTGGCGAAACGTCTATTCGCTGCAAGACCTCGATACAGAGATCCTTGGATATCCAGAGCTTCCGGGGAGGGCACCAACGAACATCTACCGCGCAGGGCTGCCGGATTGGATTGTTGCAAACGATCCGGCTTCGAGAGTCGTGTCGATCTCCAGGAAGGATCGGGCCGCCATCGGTCTGGCCGCGAAAGCTGCCGGGGACGTGTATTGGCTTGCCGACGAAGGTGGCGAGTTTGTTACGTCCGACTACTACCGTGCCGAATACCCTGCATGGATTACGGAATTCAACGCTACGACCATGCCACTCGTGTACTCGGATTCAGTGTGGGAAAGCATCATTCCGACGACTGCTCTCTCGCTGACCCGTCCGGACCGGTCCCGATTCGAGCTGGACGGTGAGCACACCGTCTTTCCCCACCGGGCGAGTGAGACTGTGGATGCCTCCGATCCACGAGCGCTCAATCACTGGAGGTACGAATTCACTCCGTTCCCCGATCGGGCCGTCTTCGCTCTGGCCACCGAAGCTATTCGGGAACTCCAGCTAGGACAGCGTGGAAGCGTAGACTACCTGGGAATCTCGCTTTCTCAGACGGATCTCATCGGCCACAACTTCGGTCCCCGCAGTCGGGAGCAACTCGACAACCTCCTCAGGCTCGATATAGAGCTCGGCCGATTCTTATCGTTTCTCGATGAGGCTGTCGGTCCTGGTCGCTGGGTCCTCGGCCTTTCGGCGGACCACGGCGTCCTGGACATACCCGAACATCTGGCGGAGCAGGGTGTGGATGCTTCCCGCCTGACCCGTAGCGACCGTCGGCAGTTGTCGAGGAGCATTCAGGATGTACTCGACAATGTGGACGACGAGGACGAGCCCGCAGAAGCGGTCAGGGAAGCGGTCTTGAGCCTTCCGTTTGTCGCTGCGGCCTACACGTTCGACGGCGTAGAGCAAGGCCAGGCGATCGACTCATTCCAGGTTCTGTACGGTCGTTCCCACTCGAGAACCCGAATCGTGGGTCTGGCGGCCAGATCCGGAGTCTATGCCCGCTTCGGTCCAAATGTTCTTGAGTCGAGCTTTCTGCGGACGAGTCACGGATCCCCGTATTACTACGATCGCCACGTGCCAATGATCTTCCTCGGAGGGATGATCTCGGCTGGAGTGTCGAGTGACCGCGTCGCGACGGTGGACATGGCGCCTACCCTGGCCTGGCTCACCGATACGCCAGCTCCAGATGACCTGGACGGCACCATTCTGGAGCGATCGCTGCGGCGGTAGCCAGCTGCTATGTAGCTGGGGCGGATCTCCCATTAGCCCCCCTCCGTGGCACCCAGCCACACCCAGTTATCCAGCACGAGCTTCTGCTTGGCAGTTAATGGACGGCGTTCAGGGCTGGTCAACCACAATCGGTCGTGGACATCGTGACGTAGCGCACGGTCACCGCGCCAGTCGCGTCAATGTGAATCTCGATTTCATCATCGCCGCGAGCGTCTACGCAGTTCGTCGCCCCGCCTGGCTCCCAATGCTCTGCGTCTGGATGGCTGGGTGGGTCATCCGGGTCCTCGTCATCGCCCAAGTCAGTGCGGAACAGGCTATCAGGCCGGACGTTCGCTGCCAGGTAGCGGCCAGCTGCACCCACCGTCGGATGCAGGTATTGGTGACCCGCTGAGAACACGACAGCCGACGGAGATACCGCATTGATGAAGCACGTCGAGCTGCCGTTATTGCCCCCGTGATGCGGCGCGATGATTACGTCAGAGTCGAGGGAGGTTGCAGTTCCGGGGGTATGCCGGTTCACCATCATCTCCTCCGCATCGCGACAAGCGTTCGGGGCAGGATCGTCGAGCCTGCGGCCGATCACGTCGCCCGAGAACAACACCGACCCACCGTTGTAGTCCAAGCGGACCACAATGGAGATTGCGTTGTTTGACTCTGCGTCGCTCAGTGATGATGCCGTCCAGTCGTTCAAGCCATGCAACAGCGTTAGGGTGGCGTCTCCAAGTGCGAGAGTCTCACCCGGTGTGATCGGCTGGGTCGCGAGGCTTCGGTCCATGGCCCCGATGGCCGTCACCTCCCGTCCGATAGCGAAGACCATTGAGTCGAGGTTCGCGCCGTGGCGGCTGTCACCCGTGCGGATCATCGCCCGCACATCGTGCGCCTCGATTATCTCCTCCGCGTCACCGAGATGGTCGCCGTCCGAATGGCTGATAATCATCAGATCGACGCCAGCCGTGCCCACGATCCGATCTACAGCGTCCAAGCACAGTCCGCCGAACCAGTGACCGGCATCGTAGACCATGTGCCGTGGTCCGCTCGCGCTGGGCGCAGTCGTGATCGTGCAAAGCCCCGGCCCAACGTCGATGACCCGAACTGTGACGGCGGCGCCTGGGTCGGCAGGGCCTGGGTCGGCGGGGCCAGCACATGCCGCTACCGACAGCGCAGCCACGACCACGGTACGACGGATCATGATTCTACCTCTCGTAAAGAGCCGGGGGGGCACACGGAAACTGCGTAACTCTATCGTATCTCGCCACGCCTATTCGCGCCTACCGGCCCGCTATCGGATGTTGAGCGCAGTCTGATCCCGGAGTGCGCCCATGTCCGATCCAGTCGCCCACCTCAACCAGGAGGATCACCCATGGGCATTCTTAAAGGGCTCAAGCGGACATTCAACGTCGCCGGGTGGATAGAGGCGCATCCCCCCGGCGGCAACTAGCCCCCTAGTCCATCCGTGGCCTCCAGCCACACCCAGCTATCCAGAACTGTTTGGCGCGTCCGGTGAGGTACCCCTGACGGGGGAGGTTGCCGGTTCGGCTTCCTTGCTAGATGTCGATGTTATCCCGATTCTGGATATGGTTTCCTCATCCCAACTCGCTGACACCTGGCCGACGACCTCAAACGGCGCCCCGCCGCGGGATGTTCTTCGGTTTGCCGTCCGAGGCGCGCCCTTCGAACCCGGACTGTTTCTTTTGGCGCTTCGTCGACCGCCTGCGCTTGTCCGAGTCCTTCGTGTCGGCCTCGCCCTCGGCGTCTTTCGCCGCTTTTGGCTTTGCCATGGCTTCCGCTTCGAGGACTTTGAGCGTTGCGGCGCGTGTGCCCTCGTCCTCGGCCAAGTGACACTTCTTGTACTTCTTGCCGGAGCCACAAAGACAGCGGTCGTTTCGCCCTGTGGTCTTCAAACGCACTTCGTAGTCGCTGTCAGCCATTGGGCCTCTCGATGGTTCGGGGTCGATTGCGCGCCCGCCTATGAACGCAATCTAACCGACTTGAAGTGGATGGAGTCCACGTAGGGCCGGCGTAACGGTGCCTCAGAAGCGGATTCTTAGTGTAGTCGAGTCCCATCTTGTTGATGGAGAACACTATGCGACGGACTGGCACCTACACCCACGTCAATGGAGCCGTCACGATGACCTGGGCTTCGGACGGCGATACCGACTCGGGTTCAATAGTTAATTCGCAACTCACGTTAACCGACGATGGTAACGTCTTCCTTTTTCGGAAGTGAGCCCGTCCTACATGAGATAGGCAGACAGCCACCCCCATCGTTCGGAGGTGGCTGTCCCGCAGAAGTGTAGTGTGCTCGCGGCAACTAGCCCCTCCGTGGCATCCAGCCACGCCCAGCTATCAAGCACTGTTTTCCGCGTCCTGAGTTGCGGGTCTGATAATCCGAGTCCCCCGGTCGTGCCCGCTCAGAGGCGAGCGCTACCCCACGGGCCTGTGATTGCGAGCGTCCACCCGTTGGACTGCATGTTCACGAACATCGTGGTGCCGTCGGGAGAGAAGCACACACCGGCAAACTCTCCGTTACCGGAAAGGTTCCGAGCCAGCTTGTAAATGTTTCCTTGGGGCGTAACGCCCACGAGGTAGTCATCACCAGTGCCGTCTTCACAAATGACGATGTCGCCCCACGGCGCCACGGTGAGATTGTCCGCATTCTCGATCATGGTGCCGTCGTTGGGTTCGATGAAAAGCTCGAGCGTCGCGGGCTGGTCACTCTCGGCCACGCTTCCCTCAAGGGCACTGGGCCGGTAGCGCCAGATCTGACCCTTTCGGGCCTCACCACCATCCGTGCAGGCGATGAAGATTTCCTGGTCACCGTACCAGATGCCTTCGCCCCGGGCGAACCGCGCGGCACCCGCCTCGAAGCCCCGTTGGCGCAGATCGTCATCTGGCGATTCGACGTCCTCCATGTCGAGCCACTCGACCTGCATCTGGACGCCGGGCTCCACCCCCCGGCCCCCGAAGTTACGGGTGTCGAAGCTTGGATCACCCCGTACCGCAAGGGCCTGCAAACTACCACCTTTTTCCAGTTCACCGTACGCATTCGGCAGGAAGCGGTAAAGGAGCCCATCGGACACGTCCTCAGTCTGGTAGACGATGCCGGTGGGCGGGTGTACGGCCACCGCCTCGTGCCTGAAACGACCCATAGCCGTCAGAGGGGTCGGCGTTACAGGAAGCCCCTCGAGTGAGGCCGGCACTTCGAAGTTGTAACCGTGATCTCGCGCCAAGGACCCGCCTGCCGACTCGACGGTCTCCTCGCAGGAGATCCACGTGCCCCAGGGTGTAGGCCCGCCGGCACAGTTGACGAGGGTTCCGACGAGACTGAGATGATGTGAGAGTAGCGTCTGCGTCTGAGTGTCGAAGAGCAATGTGGTGGTTCCTCCGAACGGCGGAGTGTCACCGCTTCCCGGATCGTAAAAAACAGACCGGTCGAGCTGGTCCACGAGCGAGAGATCCGCACCGAAGGCGCTGAAGGAGGCGTCCATCCACGAAAACACTTCGTGATTGCGCACGAGCAAAGTGGTGCCGTCGGGTCGCGGAAAAGTGGCCATCCCATCGTGCCTTGCGGGCACGTAGAAACCGTCCGACATCCGCTCGCCCTGCTGAGAGATAATCGTGTAGCTGAACCCCTCCGGAAGTGCGATGATACGCTCCGGATCGTCAGGCAGAGGGTCGAGGTCCTCGCTTGGCACGGTCGGGTCGGTGGCGTGGGGTGCAGCGCACCGGAGGCCCGAGAAGCCCAAGGAGACAGCCGCCGCGGAGCGTACAAACCGTCGGCGGGAGATGGTCATCGCTGCATGGCGGGGTTGAGTGGGCATAGTAGCTAGGATCCTTATTCCACCGTCGCTGACGCTGAACTACTAAACAGTGTTTCACTCGTCCTGAGTTGCGGGTTTGAGTGGAACAGAACAGAATGAAGGCATGAAGAAAATAGTTGCGTTCAGTGCCCTTTTGTCTTCGCTGCTTTTAACGAGTTGTATGGTAGAGTATACCCCAACCGAGCCTACTCCTACTCCTACGCCTGTCGCGACCTCGATCACGCTCTCGGCAACGAGCCTGAGCTTCGCTTCTTTGGGTGATACGACTCAACTCGCGGCTACGGTCAAAGACGCCGCCGGGACGGTGATGGCGGG
>ERZ651768.1479-NODE-1479-length-17145-cov-12.959456_pt1 | contig 17145 bp, 16 predicted proteins | sample MGYA00514754_ERZ651768 | MGnify/ENA metagenome assembly ERZ651768
TATTCTTGTAACCTCACCCTCATTTAAAATAGGAACATTATTTTTCCATTTTATATTTTTAGGATAAAATAATAGGGGTTTTTCTGTTGAAGAATCTTCAAAATAGATCATCCCCTTAGAGCCTATTACAATAAATCTATGTTCTTTAAATGGATGTAACCAACTTACAAATATATGACCCATTATTTTTTTACTATATTCAATCGTTGTTATAGTGGTATCATGAATTCCCTTTTGTAGAATATCACTCCCCACTGATTTTATACTAACTGGAGTTTCTTTTGCAAAATATTGAAATAATGAAATATCATGAGGAGCCAAACTCCACAAAACATTTTCTTCGGTTCTTACCACCCCTAAATTTAATCTATTACTATATATATATTGAATATCCCCTAGCACCCCTTCATTAATCATTCTTTTTATTTTTTTAAATGCTGGGTGAAATAATAACACATGGCCCACCATTAAGTTTACCTTGTTTTCTCTGGCTATATTATTAAGCTCAATCGCATCCTCTAGCTTTGTGGTAATTGGCTTTTCTATAAGCACTGGAGTTTTATTTTTCAGGATATACTTTAGTTCCATCAACCTTTCTTCCACTATAATCAATTGACAATTTATTTCCTTTTACCAAGGCACGGAGTGCCCAGATCACCTCAAAATCTTTTCCGGGATTCGGACGTATTAGGATATCTGCAACACCCGCACTTTTTGTTTTTCTAACATCAACGTCTGGAATAAAATTCCATCCCTCTCTTACTTCAAAATTATCATAAATGTATTTAAGGGTTAATTTTAGGCTATCAAATGAAAAAAATTCTTACCATCATTGGGCCAACAGCCAGTGGAAAAACTGCATTGACGGTAGAACTTGCCAGAAAATTGAATGGTGAAGTGATCGGGCTGGATTCCCGGCAGGTCTATGATGGTATGTCTATCGGGACGGCCCAACCCACAAAAGAAGATATGGATGGCATTCCACACCATTTGTTTGGTTTTCGTGATCCATCGGAGCCTATATCCGCAGGCGAGTATGCAAAACTCGTACGCACAAAGATAAAGGATATTCAAGCCAATGGAAAAACGCCCATTATTTGCGGTGGTGCCGGACTTTATTACCGTGCACTGACGAAAGGCATTTTTGAAGGCAGTGTTTCAGACCTGCCAACCCGGGGGCGCTTGGAACAGGCCTATGAAGATGATCCGGCAGCTTTACTGGAACGTCTCAGGTCCGTTGACCCTGAATATGCGGAAATAGTCCATATCAACAATAAGAAACGGCTGGTGCGGGCTTTGGAGATCTATGAAGCTACGGGGAAACCGCCCAGCGAGCACTTCCATCACCAGGAAGACCATCCTTCAAAAACACTGGACCTTTTTACCCTATTGCTGACTTGGAACCGTGAAACCTTAAATAAAAGAATTGAACACCGTACCGATGAGATGCTGGAAAAAGGCTGGGTTGAGGAAGTAAAAACGTTATTGGAAAAACAAACACAAGCAGGTAAGGTATATCCAGCTTTGGATTCCATTGGCTATCGACAGATCCAGGCCTATCTCAATGGGGAATTGACTCAGGATGAAATGAGAGAAGAGATTATCATTAGAACCCGGCAATTTGCCCGGCGTCAAACACAGTGGTTTAAAAAGGAAACTATAGATCTGATCATTGAAATGGATAATATGGACCGGGAAAAACTTCCTGAAATACTGCATTGTATTTTTATGACATTACCATAATTTACGTCGCTTTAGAACCCTTTAAATCGGTCCTGTGAGGCTGGCAAGGGCAGGGAATTAACCTCCGTGAGAGATACAGGATACTCTGCCGGGGGTTTTTTTTTGGAAAAAAGGAGTCAGAATGAGCAACCAGGTTTTAATGGATGCGAAAGCGGTGGATCGCTCGATCACACGGTTGAGCCATGAGATTCTTGAACGTAACGACAGCCCGGAAGATATCGTACTGATTGGGATCCATAACCGGGGCGTACCCATCGCTGCCAGGATCCAGGCCAAGATACAGGAATTCAGTGGTGTAATTCTGGATCAGGGATCATTGGATATTACTTTCCATCGGGATGATTTCAGGGAACGCCTGGTGATGCCCCAGGTAAAGGGCACAGATATATCCTTTTCCCTGGATGGGAAAGTGGTGATTCTTGTGGATGATGTATTATATACGGGCCGCACCATACGGGCGGCGCTGGATGAATTAAACAGTTTTGGAAGGGCAGCAAAAGTGCAGCTGGCGGTTCTGGTTGACCGGGGACACCGGGAACTGCCTATCAAGGCAGATTATGTAGGGAAAAATGTTCCGACTCACGAAGGGGAACACGTGAGTGTGACCCTGAAAGAAACAGATGAAACAGACTGCGTCTGTCTTATCAGGACAAAGGAATAGGTATGCTGCAGCAAAAACATCTACTGGGGCTAGATGGATATCCCAGCGAGGATATCCAGGTCATTATTGATACAGCTTTCAATTTTCGTGAAGTTCTGGATCGGCCCATTAAAAAAGTTCCATCTCTCCAGGGTGTGACCATTGTAAACCTGTTTTTCGAAAATTCCACCCGCACCCGGATCAGTTTCGAACTGGCGCAAAAACGGCTGAGTGCAGACACAGTGAATTTTACTGCCTCCTCCAGCAGCCTGAAGAAAGGTGAAAGTTTTAAGGATACAGCCCAGAATATTGAAGCCATGAAGATCGATGCAGTGGTAATGCGCCACCCGACACCCGGTGCACCAAAACATCTTACAGAATTTATTGATGCAATCATTATCAACGCCGGTGATGGAACACATGAACACCCCACCCAGGCTATTCTGGACATGATGAGCCTCCATGAAAAATTTGGAAAACTGAAAGGACTTAAGGTTGCGATACTTGGTGATATTTTGCATAGCCGAGTTGCACTGAGCAATATTTTCGGTCTGATCACTATGGGAGCCGAGGTCACACTCTGCGGCCCGCCAAACCTGATTCCCACTTTCATTCATGATCTGGATGTCACGGTAAATTACAACCTGGATGAAGTCATTGAGTGGGCAGATGCCTTAAATGTGCTCCGGATCCAGAGAGAACGGATGGGCCGGGGCCTGGTACCCTCCACACGGGAATACCGGTCCATGTTCGGCATCACACAGGAACGGCTGGAGCATCACAAGAAAGAAATTGTGATCATGCACCCCGGTCCTATGAATCGCGGGGTTGAAATTGACGGGTCTGTGGCGGATAGCGACCAGGCCATCATTCTAGACCAGGTATTAAATGGTGTGGCTTCCCGCATGGCAATCCTGTACCTGCTCTGCGGCGGAAAACCCAGTGAGGAGGAGGTTTAATGGGTCTGAAACGATTGGGAAAAAACCTGGTTTTAAAAAATGGGACCATCATAGATCCCCACCATAAAAAAACAATTCACGGCGACGTCTGGATCAAAGATGGTACCATTGCCGGTGTTGGTGGATTTAAGGCTCCTAAATCTTCAGAAACGGTTGATTGTTCAGGTAAGGTCATCACCCATGGGTTTTGTGACCTGCATGTTCATTTTCGTGAGCCTGGACGGGAAGATAAGGAAACACTGCAAACCGGTTCCCTGGCTGCCATGGCCGGCGGTTTTACCCGGGTGTGTGTTATGCCCAATACCAACCCGCCTCTTGATTCACCCGAATCCATTAATTTTATTCGTGAAAAGGCAGAGAACTGCCCGATCCATATCCATCCCATTGGTGCCGTAACCAAATCCCAGGATGGCAATGACCTGACTGAAATGGGACTGATGCATCAGGAAGGTGCGGTGGCGTTCAGTGATGATGGGCTGCCGATCCAGGATGGAGCCATGATGAGAATTGCCCTGGAATATGCTACGCTTGTGGATGTTCCGATCATCAATCACGCTGAAGATGTCTGTTTGCGTGCTGAAGGCGTTATGCATGAAGGAAGGATCTCGACCCATTTGGGATTGCCGGGAAACCCGGACTTGGCGGAATCCGCCATGGTGCACCGGGATCTTGAACTGGCGGAATTTACCGGTGCCCGGCTGCATGTGCCCCATGTGAGTTCGGCCAAAGCAGTTCACCATATCCGGGAAATGAAACAGAAAAATAAAAATGTGACAGCAGAGGTTACGCCCCACCACCTCTTCTTTAATGATGATGCACTCACTTCGTTTAATACACATTTAAAGGTTGCACCACCGATCCGGACCGAAGAGGATCGCAGGGCACTGATTCAGGCCGTAAAAGAGGGTACTATCGACTGTATTGCCACGGATCATGCACCCCATACTATTGAGGATAAGGAAACAACCTTTGATCTGGCTTCCTTTGGTATGATCGGTCTGGAATCCTGCTTTGGTGCTGTACATAAGGTGCTTATGGATCAGGAAGGACTGCAGCTGGAAGATGTTATTGCTCTCCTTACGGCCAAGCCCCGCGCCATCATGGGTTTTGATCCGGATCTGTTTACCTTGGGAAGAGCAGCAGAAATCAATGTGATAGATGCAGACAAGGAATGGACCTTTGAAAGGGAGCATGTGCGTTCACGTTCCATTAATTCTCCCTTCTACGGGGAACCCCTTAAAGGGAAAGTGGAACTGACTATTTCCTGCGGCAGGATTTTTTCGAATTAGGTATTATTTATCCATAGAATATGTATTGACTCCGCGAAGGTCAAAAGTCTAATTTTCCGGGCTTTATTCGAAACGAAATGAAGACGTTATCAATAAAAAAATCAGACATAGAAAAGGACTGGTGGGTTGCAGACGCTGAAGGACAGATCCTTGGCCGTTTTGCATCTAAGATCGCACAGGTTCTACGAGGGAAACATAAGGTCAATTTTACACCTCATATGGACATGGGAGACTGTGTTGTGGTCATTAATGCAGATAAGATCCAGGTTACCGGTAAAAAAGAGACGGATAAAACGTATTTTCGCCACACGGGTTATCCCGGCGGCGGAAAAGAAACATCTCTTGCTGAAATCAGACGTAAAAAACCGGAACGAATCGTAGAAAATGCGGTGAAAGGTATGGTACCCCATAATCGACTGGGTCGCAGCATTCTATCCCACCTGAAGGTGTATGCGGGGTCAGACCATCCCCATGCAGCACAACAACCTCAAGTGCTGGAACTTTAATTTATATGTCAGAAACAACATTTTATGGTACCGGCCGCCGAAAAAGTTCAGTCGCCCGTGTATTCATGACCCCTGGGAAAGGGGAGATTAAGGTCAATGGGCAACCCTTCAAGGATTATCTCTGCCGGGAAACACTGGCGACGATTGTTATGCAACCCCTGGTTGCTGTTGAGAATGAGAAGGCATACAATATTGATGTGAATGTGAATGGCGGCGGATTAACGGGCCAGGCCGGGGCGATCCGCCTGGGGATTTCCAGAGCATTGCTGACTGTAAACGGTGACTACAGGTCTATCCTCAAGGAAAAGGGCTTTTTGACCCGGGATGCACGGAAAGTTGAACGGAAAAAGCCCGGCCAGCCAGGTGCACGTAAAAACTTTCAATTTTCAAAACGTTAACTATATGGCTGAAGTAAAATTTGAAGACCTGTTAGGAACCGGCGCCCATTTCGGGCACGTGACCCGGAAATGGAATCCAAATTTTGAACCCTATATTCTTTTAGAAAAGAATGGGGTACACATTATTAACCTTGAATCCACCATTGATGCTGTCAACAAGGCATCCGATTTTATTCAGGAATTAGTAGGCAAGAATGGTGAGATCCTTTTTGTGGGAACCAAAAAGCAGGCCCAGGATATTGTCCAGCAGGAAGCGGATAAATGCTCTATGTTCTATATTGTAGAGCGCTGGCTGGGAGGTACACTTACCAATTTCTCAACCATAAAGAAAAGTATTAAACGTCTTAAACTCCTGGAAAAAGAGGGCTCCAATCTCTACGAAAACATGACCAAGAAAGAAACCCAGATGCTCAACCGCGAACGGGTAAAATTGGCTGATCAGCACCGCGGCATCAAAGATATGCGCCGCCTGCCGGATCTTGTAATTGTAGTGGATGCCCAATATGAAGATACAGCTATCCGGGAAGCAAAACGGCTTGACATTCCAGTGATTGCTATCGTGGATTCCAATACAGATCCTGAAAAGGTTGACTATCCAATTCCAGCCAATGATGATTCCATGCGAACCATCCAATTGATCATTTCTGCTCTGGCAGATGCAGTGGTAGAGGCCCGCAGTGCTGCTTCGAAAAAAAATGAGAAAAAGGATGTGGAAACAAGCACTGCCGACACAGCTGCAGATGAGCCCGGATCAGAAGCTGCTCCCAAAGATACCCCTGCCCCAGACGCTAAGGATGATGGAAAAGTGCAGGAGAGTGAAGATATTTCAGAAGAGGCAACCCAAGAAGAAGAATAGGTCAAATGAACATAGATGCAAAACTTGTAAAAACACTGCGTGATAAAACCGGCGCAGGGATGATGGACTGTAAAAAAGCACTGGTGGAGTCGGAAGGTGATTTGGAAAAGGCAGTAGACCATCTCAGAAAATCCGGGATAGCTAAAGCAGAAAAAAAAGGTTCTCGCGATACCAGAGAGGGCCTGGTTTATTCCTACATTCATGCCGGTGGCCGCCTGGGCGTTCTTGTTGAGCTAAACTGTGAAACGGATTTTGTTGCAAAGACCGATGGTTTCACTGAATTAGCGCATAATCTTGCCATGCAGATCGCAGCCACCAATCCTGTTGCTCTGGATCGGGATTCCATTGATGATGATGTCATTGCCCGTGAAAAAGGAATCTTTGCTGATCAGGCCAAAGCCGAAGGGAAACCAGACACCATAATTGAAAAAATGGTTGAAGGTCGACTGAAAAAGTTCTTTCAGGAATCATGTCTGATGGAACAAACCTATATCAAAGATCCCGACAAAAAAGTTAATGACCTGTTGACAGAAACCATCGCCACCCTGGGCGAAAATATAAGTATTAATCGCTACATCCGATTTGCGGTTGGGGAATCCTCTGCCTCAAGCAACGGCCAAATATAACATTTGAATGGCTGACCCGCTGTACCGCCGAGTTCTCCTGAAACTTTCAGGGGAAGTGTTGGCCGGCGATCTGGGGTTTGGCATTGATCCTACTAAAGCAGCCTATCTGGCAAATGAAGTAAAATCGATCCATGAACTTGGTGTAGGGATCGGTCTAGTCATTGGTGCAGGAAATATCTTTCGCGGTATGCAGGCTGCGAACCAGGGCATGGATCGGGTAACGGGTGACTACCTGGGTATGCTGGCAACGATCATGAATGCTATTTCCGTGCAGGATGCCCTTGAAAAAGTTGAATGCGAGACCCGCACCCTATCTGCCATCAGCGTATCTCAAATGGCGGAACCCTATATCCGGCGCAGGGCAATTCGCCATCTGGAAAAAGGTCGAATTGTTATTGTTGCCGGCGGAACTGGAAATCCATTCTTTACAACGGATTCAGCGGCAGCCCTGCGGGCAACCGAGCTGGCTGCTGAAATTGTTTTAAAAGGAACAAAGGTGGATGGCGTCTATGATAAAGATCCAATGGTTCATGAAGATGCCATTAAATTTGATACAATCTCCTTTTCCCAGGTTTTAAAAGACAACCTTCGTATCATGGATCTTACAGCCATCACGTTGTGCAAGGAGAATAACCTGCCTATCCAGGTCTTTAACATCAATCAAGGGGGAGACTTGAAAGAACTGGTCTTGGGCGGTAAAATCGGTACGTTAGTATCGGAGTAAAACATGATTGATGAGATCTTGAAAGATGTGACCCATCGTATGGAGCAGTCTTTAGCCCACACCCAGGGTGAATTGAATAAGGTGCGAACCGGGAGAGCCAACCCAGAGATGTTTAATTCCCTTGCTGTTGATTACTATGGGTCCATGACGCCTTTGAACCAGGTTTCCACGATCTCAATCCCGGAACCCAGGCTTATTACCCTGACCCCGTATGAAAAGACATTGCTCCCCGTTATAGAAAAAGCCATTATGGATGCGAATATGGGTTTTACACCGGGAAACAATGGTACAGCGGTGCTGGTTCCCATTCCTCCTTTAAGCGAAGAGCGCAGACAGGAATTAAACAGGTTTGTCCATCAGCTGGTGGAAGAAGGGAGGGTTGCTGTCAGAAATGTAAGGCGGGATGGCATTCACCATTTACACGATTATGGAAAAGATGGTCATATATCTGAGGATATTATCAAGGATAATGAAGCTGAAATCCAGAAGATTACCGATGACCATATTTTCAAACTCAATACACTCCAGGAAGAAAAAGAAAAGGAAATTTTAGAAGTATAGGCCATGGGAACATGGTGCACAAAAAGCCCCGTCCGGGGCTTTTTTTATGGATAAAATTGTTTGAGAGGTTTAGTCACACTTGGACCAGCCGCATTCGCGACAGGTTAGGCAGCCTCCCTCATGGATGACACTGTGATTATGACATTTAGTACAGATCATGATTCCTTCATCATCCTGGTGCTCCTGGGCCAGTGTGATCCGTGGTTTTTCTGAGGAACTGGCGGTTTGGTTTTTTGATGTTTTTTTGTCTCGTTCCATTAGATAATCGTCCAGGGCTTTCCCAATGGCATCTGGTGTGGACAGGATCAACCGTCCATCTTCCCAGGTGGGGTTTGGCCCGGATATGCCTTTTAGTTGCCTTACAATCGCATGAGGATCCAAACCGGAACGCAGGGAAAGGGAGATCAGGCGACTGATCGCTTCAGATTGGGCTGCCGCGTTTCCACCTGCCTTACCAATGGTTGTGAACACTTCGCAAAGTCCATTTTCGTCTTCATTAATAGTAATATAAAGCGTGCCTTCACCGGTGCGAATCCGACGGGTAACCCCTGCAGTCTGGGAAGGCCTTACACGGGGACTCTTTTCAACTAGGGTAGTAGCACCTTCAACAGCCATCGCTGCAGTGGTAAGTGTTTCATCTTTTTGATCTGAGACCAAAATCCCTTCCCGGCTCCCCTCGCGGTATACGGTTATTCCTTTCAGCCCAGCTTCGTAGGCGGTCATATAAATGTCGGCTACAGTTTCTACCGTAATTTCTTCAGGGAGGTTCACTGTTGAGGATATGGATGAATCAATGTATTGCTGAATGATACCCTGCATCCTGACCCGGAAATAAGGATCAATATGATGAGCTGTGACCACATGATCAGGTAAATTATCATCAGACCCAAACAATTTTCCAATGATGGGGTGGAACACTTTATATTCCTTGAAGGATTTACCATAACCATCATTTTCTTTTACACGTCTTTTGTAGGATGTTGCGAAGATGGGTTCAACCCCTGAAGTAACCCGGGCAACGATGGCACCGCTTCCTGTGGGTGCGACCGTGGTCAAGGTACAATTTCGAATCCCATTCTTCTTGATTTTATTTTGAAGTGTTTTGGGCAGGTTTTTTACAAATTTACTCTTGGAATAACCAACCCAGTCAAAATGAGGGTACTGTCCCTTTTCAATTGCCAGTTCTGAGCTTGTTTCATAGGTAGTATCGCGGAAGATCTGCATAATCTGGTCTATGGTTTGCAGGGCATCTTCGCTGTCGTACTTAATTCCCATGCGTACCAGCATATCCCCCAGCCCCAGAATTCCCAGGCCTATACGGCGGTCGTTCATGGCATTTTCTTTTTGATCTTCCAAGGCGTGCCTGTCCACGTTGTAATCAACTACATTATCCAGAAAACGCGTTGCAATTCCCACCGTGTCCTTGAACTGTTCGATCATGAAGTTACCCTTTTCATCTACAAACCGTTCCAGATTCACAGCGCCCAGGTTACAGCATCCTCCGTCAGGCAGGGGTTGTTCAGCACAGGGATTGGTTGAAACGAGAGGTGAGCAATACTCAGCATTATGGTAATCTTTCATCGTATCCCAGAATAAAAGACCGGGTTCCGCGCTGGTGTGGGCGTGAGAAATAATATCATTCCAGAGATCCACTGCTTTAATTGTCCTATACACTTCCCCGTTATACGTCAGGTCAAAATCATTGTCCTCTTTAACCGCTTCCATAAAATCGTGAGTGAGAAGTACAGATATATTTGAATATTTCACCATGTCAATATCACCGGTCTTTATGCTGATGAATTTTTCAATATCCGGGTGATCTACCCGCAGGGTCTGAATGTTAGCACCCCGTCGACCATGTTGTGCAATTGTGTTCGTATTTTCACTGAACAGGTTCATGAATCCCGTAGGACCGCAAGATTCCCCTCCTGTGCCGTTAATGGCTTTTCCGGCAGGTCTTAAAACTGAAAGGTCGTGTCCGCATCCGCCTCCGTATTTATAGGTTAATGCTTCATTGATTATGGTATCGTATATAGCCTTAATTGAATCATCACTTACAGCCACAACATAACAGTTATTCAAGGTCGTGGTTATATCTTCGCGTCCCGCGCCATGCATAATACGCCCACCAGGAACGAATTTGAAATCTTCAAGTATAGAAAAGAATTTTTTCTCCCATTCTTTGCGCATCGCCTTTGTTTTTTCAACCGATGCCAAGGCAATAGCTTGGCGGATCCAAAGCTCATAGGGATGCTTTTCCCAGGGAGCGAGGTACTTTTGTTTTAAAATATCCAACCCCAGGGCGTCTTCCTGGTAATAGGCTTTACTGGTATACTGCTCAGGAACTTTGGATGCTTTTTCGCTTTCTCCCTGCTTTAGCGGGCCAGTAATGGGATTTTCCAGCAGCTGGCCGCTCGGCTTATTCAGCGATAGATTTAGCTCCATTGCTTCAGCCATACACATTCCCTAACTTTGAAGTGACGCACAGATTCTGCACGGACTCCCATTAAAAAAATCAATAAAAAAAGGATGACAAATGAAATTGCGATAAATCGCGAGGTTGGCTGAAATGAATATAGAAAACAGACAGTTAATGATACAAGTAATAAACAATTAAAATGTGATAACTCAGTCGATAAAAAGTTATTATTTGAATTTTTTACTCAATGTATCCACAAAGAGAAACTGTCCTGTCAGGCTTGGGTTTGGATGAGCTAAATGAAACAATATCACCAAATAAATTGATTGCTTAAAATGGTGATTGATTCAATACAACCTATCATAATTTGCCATTTTTTTCATGCCCCACAATATATAATATTCAGACCCGTTGCGGGTGTCGTATAATGGCTATTACCCCAGCTTCCCAAGCTGGAGACGTGAGTTCGATTCTCATCACCCGCTCAATTCCCCAAAAAAACTGGAGTGTTTTAGAATGGATGGATTGAGCCATGCACTCTGGAGAAAGGGCCTGTTCGGATACTGGGGATTTTTCTTCTGTAGTTCTGGCACCGCCTTCAAATGAAATTAATCTAGTCTCAGCTGAACAGGGGATGGTTCAGTAAATTCATCGTCCTGATTCATACAGTTTTGATGGAATAACAGTCAATCATCCTGATTGGTTTCATTATACTGTTATTCCAGTTTCAGAACTGAAACGAATTCTCAAACTGAAATACAAATACCAAAGGACACCCTATGAAAGATTTACTTGGTGCCATTGCAACTCATGTTTTATTTGCTTACATCCTGATCTGGCTGATACTCAGAATTGCCTCCTGAATCTCCTAAATGGCAAAACCTCTTATTGCTATTGTTGGCCGACCCAACGTGGGCAAGTCTACATTTTTTAACCGTGTACTGAGCGTAAGGCAGGCCATTGTTGATGCCCAGGAAGGTATTACCCGGGATCGGATATATGGGGAAATGGAGTGGTGCGCCCAGCCCTTACAATTTATCGATACGGGGGGCTATATTCCTGAAGATTTTGATCTGTTTAATGCAGCTGTCAGGGAACAGGCCCAGGAAGCCGTGGGTGAAGCGGACCTGGTGCTTTTCATGGTGGATGGAAAACAGGGTCCAACCGCCAGTGACCAGGCCTTGGCACAATTTGTCCGTGAAAGCGGTAAACCCCACATTCTGGCCGTGAACAAATGTGATGGCTATAAAACAGATGATTTAATCCACCAGTTTCATGAGTTTGGCCTGGAAAATCCACTGCCCATTTCCGCGCTGAATGGGAGACTAACGGGCGACTTGCTGGATGCCATCCTGGAAAAACTGGATCTTTCTGAATCCTTGGGAGAAAATTCTGAGGGCGACAAACTACGGCTTGCCATTGTGGGTATGCCCAACGTAGGTAAATCATCTCTGACCAATGCCTTACTGCAAAAGGAAAGAACCATTGTTACACCCATTCCGGGTACAACCCGGGATGCCATCGATGCCCATGTAAAATGGCACGGCCATAATATTACTCTAGTGGATACGGCCGGTTTAAGAAAACTGGCCAAAGTCAAGGACAGGATCGAATATTATTCAACTGTACGGACCCAGAATGCCATTGCCAGCTCAAATGTGGTCCTGGTTTTGGTTGATGCGGAAAAAGGGTTTGGCAAGCAGGATAAAACCATTGTGGATGATGTAATCAAACAGGGTAAAGGGCTTATCCTGGTCATCAATAAATGGGATCTGGTGGAGAAGGAAACCCATACCATGAAAGGCTTTGAGGATGAGATCCGGTACCAGTTCAAAGCCCTGGATCATTATCCCCTGCTTTTTATTTCAGCTCTCACCAAACAGCGTATCCATCGCGTGCTGGAGACGGTATGGGAGATTTATGAACGGGGACAGAACCTGGTTTCTACAAAAAAGCTGAATGATACCCTGCAGTTCATTATTGCCAAGAATCCGCCACCTGCGGAGCAGGGCAAGGTGATCCAGATAAAATATGCAACCCAGGTGAGCAGGGAACCGGCTGTCATTGCACTGTATACAAATTACCCGAAAAAAATAAAAACGGCCTACCGGCGCTACCTGGAAAACCAGCTCCGAAAAACATTTGATTTTTCAGGAATCCCGATCACACTTTCCTTTCGCCGTAAATGAATCTGGTGACCCCATCCCAGTCATGGTCCTTTTCATTCAAAGTAAAACAATCCAGGTTTATTTCCTATCTTCGCCAGTGTGAGACAGGTTCCGACTTTAAATCCTGGCTGTCCCAGCTCAGGAAAGATCATTATGATGCATCCCATATCTGCTGGGCATACAGAATACAGGATGGCTCTCAATTAGAGCACCATTCTTCGGATGCCGGTGAACCATCCGGTACAGCAGGTCAGCCCATCCTAAAAGCAATGAAACAAAACAACCTGGTGCAGTGCGGCCTTGCTGTCGCCCGGTATTTTGGCGGCACAAAACTGGGCAAGAGGGGATTGATCAATGCCTACGGCACTGCGGCACGAAATGTGATCGACCAAACGACCCTAATAGAATGGGTCAGAAAAGAACGTTATCTGATTACCTGCCCCATCCAGTACTATGGGGATCTGTCACGGGCACTTTTGCAAACGGGAGAAAAAATCCTGGAGGATCAATCCAGCAATGACCTGAAATGGATTGTTGAAATAAAGACTGGTATGATAAGCGACCTGATCAAAATAGTGAGAACAGTGACAAAGGGTGAAGGGGACCTTGACCGTGTTTAAAAAAGGAGCAGACGCGGCCAAACCAAGGAGAAAGTAACTGAATCGTTACAAGGGATTGAATCTGCTCCTTTTTTCTTTAATACACCCTTTAGGTGTAAAAAGTTTCAAATTTCTATATTAATCTAATGGCAGGGAAGAGTTCTGGGTCCAGTTCTTCAAATCTTCTGAAGTATAAATCATTCCGGACCGGGTGACTGCACTGAAATATTGCTTTATATCTTCCCCGTATACGATCCGGTTTAAACCAATAAAATCGGTGTGGTCAGCAATAGTTCCAACAAAACCGACTTTTTCCCCCAGCGTCTGGGTATTCTTATTTTCCAGTTTAAAGACTCTTCCATGGCTGGTTAAATAACAAAAACCCGTAATAGTAGGTGCCATTCCGAAACTGTATGATGCGGACCCAACAACTGATTCCTGTTGAGATAATTTAAGGAAAGTTTCAACCTTATTTAATTTATCCCTGGAGATGCTTTTACCTGCTTTTCCAGCTGGCCCAAAAGGCCCTTGGATGCCCTGTTCACCCTGCAGACCCTGGATTCCCCTCGGTCCTTCAGGTCCTTGCGGTCCGGGGACACTTTGAGGTGTGCACCCTGCTAAAAAGAACATAAGCAAAATGAAGGTTGTGATTTGTTTCATCCGTTAGGAAATAGGAAAGGCATTGCCCTGGCATAGGCCATGGATATAATGATCAATAATTCGGAAAGAAGAGCCGCAATGAAAAAAAATGTAGACATGCGAATATTATCGTTTTTCACGAGATTGATTTTTCCTAGGGCAAAGACCTGGGAAGCAAACATCTGGTACAACTGTTCATCATCTTTCGCGATAGACTTTAAATAAAAAGCATACTCTTCTGGTGATTTGAACTGGCTGATTCCGGCAAAAAACGTTGGGTTTATAACTTCATCTTTTTCAATGTCTTTATCTTCAATTTTTGTTTTATGCTTCCGAACACGGGGTACGATAACCCGAACCAGGTAATAAATGGTGCCCATCGCAGCCGTAAAGTAGATCATCATCAGGAAGAAAATTAATGCACTCATCTGGATCTTTGGGAAATGGACAATAAAAAAGACCATGAATACCCCAAGAATCGAAAGAAGTGTAAAGGCCTTCTGATCGGTCCTCTGGATGACCTGTTGTTCTCCAGACAATACCTGGAGCAGGGCGTTAAATTCTTTTCCTGTTTCCATAATGGTTTAAAATACCGGGGCGAATTTTATTAAACGATATAAAATTATCCTATAATTTATCAAATCAATCTATTGCGTAATAATTAATAATGATAAGGGTACTCAATGAAAAATTATAAACTGCTGATTCTGGCTTTAATATTTCATCTGGTCATTTCCAGTATTAGGGGAGAATCTCTCAAAATCGCTTTTTGGAATGTGGAGAACCTGTTCGACCTGGAAGATGACCCACATACAAATGATAATGAATTTGCCCTGGGCGGAAGAAAAAATGTGACGCCAGAAATATATAACCTGAAGCTGAAAAACCTGGCTGAAGTGGTAAATGAATTGGATGCGGATGTGCTGGGGCTTTGTGAAATAGAGAATCGTTTTGTTCTGGAAGAACTGGATCGAGCTGTTAACAGGGATTACGATATTGTCCATTATGACTCACCAGATTTTCGTGGAATTGACGTAGCTCTGCTCTATGACTCCAAGCGGATAAAAGTCAATTCATCAGATCCAGTTGAAGTGATACTTCCAACTGGAAAGCCCACCAGAGAAATATTATATGTAGATGCAGATCTGAACGGAACTAGCATCCATTTATTTATAAATCATTGGCCTTCCAAATATGGTGGTGCCGAAAAATCCATCCCTAAACGAGCCGCTGCAGGTAAGGTATTAAGAAACCAGGTAGAATCCATATTGAGATCTGACCCGGATGCTGAAATTGTGATCATGGGTGATCTGAATGATGAGCCAACGGAACCATCCCTGAAAGTTCATCTAGGCGCCAGTATGGATCTAAACGATTTGGGGCAGGGAAAGATTGTCCTCTGGAACGTAATGGGCCCTTGGCACAGGAATGATACCGGGAGCACCTACAAATACGCTGGCAAGAATATGGTCTACGATCATTTAATCATCAGCCTAGGTTTGACAGATCGAAAAGGATTAAACCTGGTTGAGAATTCAGTAGGTGTATTCGATGGAGAAAAATACCGACAACACGGAGGAAAATATGATGGCTACCCATTCCGATTCTGGGCAGGGAATAAACTGTTGGGCGGTTACTCTGACCACATGCCGATCTACCTAAATGTGAGTGCACCGTGACCTTGTGCGTGGATAAAAAATCACCTAATTTTGCGCCCCGTTTTCTATTCTAGAAAATTTAAATCTGATCGCGGGGTGGAGCAGTCTGGTAGCTCGTCGGGCTCATAACCCGAAGGTCGTAGGTTCGAATCCTACCCCCGCTACACTAAAACCTGTCTTTTGACAGGTTTTTTATTTGTGCTAGGATGGCTATCTTTGATCATCTGAAAAAGTTTGCTATGAAAACTCTTACAAATTTATTTATTCGTTCACTTCTTTTGACAGCCGTTACATCTGCTCAATGGTCATCTGATCCGTCCTTGCCCCAGTTGATAGGCACTGGGGTTCAATCTCAGGTAGCACCTACTTCCGATGGAGGAGTCTACATTGCCTGGCTTACTGATGGAAATTATCACGTTTATATCCAGCGGCTCGATGCGGCAGGAGAAGCTCAACTTGATGAATCCGGACAGCTGGTAAGTGACAATAATAATGCGTCCTGGATCGCTGTATACCATTTGAATCTTGCCGTGGATGGGAATGACAATGCCATTATTACTACTGTAGACCAGCGAACCGGCACCTGGGAAGTGTATGCCTGGAAAATTGCACCCGACGGCTCCATGCCATGGGGGCAAGACGGTGTAGCACTTACGAATTCCGGTGTAGGCAACATGTCGCCCCGGTTGACGATACTCCCGGATAACAGTGCCGTAGTTACCTGGACTCATAACGATAATTCAGTCCTATTTCAGCGTATTTCATCAGACGGTACACTGCTTTGGGGTGACGGAATTCTCATGGAAGACGATGATGCCGATTTGATGTCGCCGCAACCCATCATCACTGTGGAAGGCGATGTGCTGATCCAGTGGATCCGGCAGTCAGGTGCCTTTCCGTGGGCTATGGATAGCGAGCTGTATCTGCAGAAGTACGATTATGATGGCAATCCCCAGTGGAGTGACTCCATTTTAGCAGCTGGTCCGGTAGTGTTTCCCATGGGGAATTGGTCGCAGCAGTTAGTGGCTGAAGCTAGCGGCGGCAGTTTTTTGGCTTGGACGCAGATGTCCGGAAATGTGCAGAATGCCGTGGCTCAGTTGATCTCGGTAGAAGGTGTTCCGGTTTGGACCGGTGGTGTGGACCTGTCAACAAATTCCAGCAATTTCCGTATGTCTCCCATGCTTTCTGTAGCAGAAGAGACGCAGGAGCTTATGGCAGTCTGGAGGGAAGCCAATGGGAGCCAATCCCAGCGCGGAATATTTGCACAAAGGCTGGACAGCAGCGGGAACCAGCTCTGGGGATCTACTGGAACCACCGTGGTAGCGCTGAACAGCAGTTACGACTATCTTGACCTGTCTGT
>ERZ651768.1480-NODE-1480-length-17142-cov-22.125520_pt1 | contig 17142 bp, 16 predicted proteins | sample MGYA00514754_ERZ651768 | MGnify/ENA metagenome assembly ERZ651768
AAATATCCCCACCCGATATTCACAAATATTTTCACAAGTAATATTATGCAGAATAAGTAGTTAATTTTGAGACTGAAAATTGCTTGCTCTGCTCAAAAGCTGTGAAATTTTTTCTTGATACTTTTTGATTTTCCTATAATTTTAAGACCAACATTGATTCCTTTTCCTCCATCGGAAATACATGACTAACTTTGTATCCGTGTGCATCAACCGGAGTCGTCGCATCAGGAGTGGCACCGGCAATCTTTCCTCACAATCATTTTTCGGAGACATATGTCAATTACAGCAACACAAGTACTAGAGGTATATCAAAAATCATTTGTTAACGGTGATGCTAAGCCTTTGAAGGTAATAACGACCGACAATTTCGAGTTTGTCATGACTGACGGTACTAGTATGTCCAAAGAGGAAACGCTGAACTTGGGTATCGAATACTAAATTCCGGATCGATGATTTCAACACACTTTATGAGAACGATGAGGTATTGGTCGGACTTCACAGCGTTTCAGAGCCAGACCATTCATTGTCCCAAGTGATGTTTTTTGCACAAATGAAGGATAGAAAGATCTCTTTCTGGAGAGTGCACCGCGCTTTCCCAAGGGTTTAGCTTACCATTAATTTCAGACCAGCAATGAAAGCGCACTTTCTTACAAGACTTTATATTCTATTATCCGCAATTTATTATACTCTCAGCATCAGTTTTCTAGCAATTTTAGATGCTTCCCTAGGAAAGTTAACACGGAAAAAAGCAAATATACGGCTGCACTCGTGGGCTGGGCAATTACTTCAATTGGTAAGGGCCAGTTACCAGGTGAAGCACAATAAGCCTATTAAGTTGATGCAAGGGCGCAGCTATATTTTAATGAGCAACCATCAAAGTTTTTATGACATTCCATTATTATTCATGACAATTCCGGATGGTAGCAGCTTACGCATGATTAGCAAAAAAGAGCTCTTCAGGGTTCCGATTTGGGGAAGGGGAATGAAAACCGCTGAGTTTATTTCGATTGACCGTTCGGATCATGACAAATCTGTAGAATCACTGGAAGTTGCCAAAGATAAAATGAAAAGCGGTATCATGATTTATGTTGCTCCTGAAGGTACCAGAAGCCGGGATGGCAAATTGAGAGAATTCAAAAAAGGCGGCTTTTTGCTCGCAATACAAACAGAATCGATAATCATTCCGATCGGCTTACGTGGAACAGAACGAGTAATGCCGCCGGACACATGGGACTTCAGTTTGGGACAAAAAATTGAGGCTCATGTTGGAACCCACATTGATGCTTCCAACTATAGCATTGAAGGATGTGACACTTTGATGCAGGAAGTCAGAGCTCAGATTCTTTCACTTTCGCAAAAACCGGAGTAAAAGGACCACTGAATACTTTATCAGTGCGGCTTTTGAAGTAAGAGCATACTCTAAATGTTTTAGGTTTTTGACTCATTAAACGGATAACTAATGATTGTCGTCAGTTTTTCCGGATCTGTTTTACGCGGATCAGAAAGATAGATTTCATGATGCAGCCCATTGACTGTAAAACTGTTTACTTCAACGAACTTGAGCAATTTGTTGATTGATTCCGGTTCCCTCAAATATGGACTGATGTGCATGATTTGCACACATCTGTCTTCAATCATTTTTTCAACTGACAACCAGCCTCTCCAAACTCAACTATTCCCGGTTCCTTACCTGCTTTGTAGTACGACTTGTACTCTTTAATTAAATCTAACTTTGACACCTGAAACTCCTGTGTTCTGTAAAGCTAAAACGAATACAGCAGTTAAGAGTGCAGTTGGACGATAAATTCCCGTTCATGCCAAGCCAAGGGCCTGTTCGGCCTCTTTAAGGCTATCGCTTATTATTTTCAATGAAAGATCGATTTGCGTTTTGGTAATGATCAGCGGCGGAGTTAGCGTCAGTACATTCCCCATTGTAAGTTTGAATGACAAGCCCTTGCTAAGGCAGCGGTAAAGGACTTCTTCAGCCAAATCGTTTGCCGGTGTTTTATCTTCTTTGTTGAGGACAAGTTCCACTCCGATCAGCAATCCGCGTCCACGAACATCTCCTATCGTAGAGTGTTCAGCTTTCAACAAATTGAGTCGCTCAAGCACGTATTTCCCAAGAGTAGCTGCGTTCTCAACTAAACCTTCCTGCTCAATGATTTCAATGGTAGTCAAAGCCGCTTTCGCGGTTACAGGGTTTTTCTCATGGGTGTAATGACCAAAGGCAAATTCACCAGCTACATCAAGTTCGGATTTGGCGAGAACTGCCGCAATTGGCAAAATTCCACCTCCAAGAGCTTTTCCTATGACTAGTATATCAGGTTCCACTGCATCATGTTCACACGCAAACATTCTGCCGGTCTTGCCAAGACCAGTTGGTATCTCATCAAAGATCAATAAAGCTCCGCTTTCATTGCAGGCCTGACGCACCATTTGCCAATATCCGGAAGGAGGTATGTAAGGCACCGCTCTCACAGGTTCAGCAATGACGGCGGCCACATCCCCTTCCTTTTCCAGGACATAGCGTACGAAATTAGCACAGGTCGTCTTACAGATTTCAATTTGCGCTTCACCATTAAGATCAGGATAACCATAAGGACAACGGTAACATGCAAAAGGGGCAACATGCTCTGTACCGGAAAGCAGTGGACCAATAACGTGTGATCGGAAGAGTTGTTCTCCACCAACAGAAGAAGCTCCAAATCCTGCTCCATGGAATGCATCCCAGAATGAAATTGTTTTGTGCCGTCCAGTGGCCGCTCGTGCAATTTTCAACGCCACTTCTATTGCATCTGAACCCCCTGTCGTGAATAAGACCTTGGAAAGATTGCCGGGAGCTATGGCAACCAGTTTCTTTGCAAGAGCAAGTGAGGATTCACAAGCGAATCGTCGCGGTGCAAAAGGCAAAGCATCCATTTGATCGGCAATCGCTTTTTTCAATTTGGGGTGGCCATAGCCTATGTGATGCACATTATTGCCGTGAAAATCCAGATAACGACGGCCATTTGTATCTTCTATATGAGCTCCTTCGGCTCCGGCCACAACAGATAAGCATGGGCTGGAAACGGATTGACTAAGGAAGTAACGGGCATCCTCCTCAAGGATCGCCAGCGTTTCAGAGTTATGGGTTTTCTCCCCCCATTTTGCACGCTTATTTGATACATTGCTTTCTCCCTCAGAGGGCGCAGGCATCCGATTTTTTAAATTAATCATGGTTTGTTAATCTTGAGAAAGTTTGTGATGAAATCTAACACTGAGATCATCTGTATGGTAAGGTTTCCGGCTAAACTTATCTTTGAGAAAAGATATATAAAACTACCGAGTTAGTTTCTGGGATTCGAGGGTGGACTACTACACCTCGTAAGATGGGCAACAAGTCCGGTCGTTTCATCATCTACTTTTCCCTATTCTTAAAACAAATTATTGGTTTTCGATTCAGAATAGATAAGCACAATCTTCAAGGAACCCAAACAAAAATACCAATTCGCTCCACAACTAGAGTATTGCAGATAACATAAATAAGTATTCCGTCGCCCTATTTTTCAAAGCAAATTATTACCACAAAAAAGCGCTTGCTTTTTTTCCTATTATCTCCCCATCAAACACAAGTTTTGCGTAAGAACCAGATACCCCTGCACAAATATGTAACGGCAGCAAGTGCTCCTCTCTTGGTTGACAATACCTTGCAAAAGGTGCATTACTCCACTCAATCAGTCTCCTTTCCCGTACACTTGGTGAAAAATTTATATTTGTACAAGTATCAATAAGCCACTGTTCAAATTCCTCATTCATTAGGTCAGGCATACCAGTGTTTTGAGATATTAAGGCCTGAATGTTATGAAATGAAAAACCTGATCCGACGATTAGTATGTTTTCATTTCTCAATTCTGACAATGCCTTCCCGATTTTGATATGAGATTCAGGATCTAAATTGTTTAAAAGTGATAACTGGACACAAGGAATCTTTGCTTCTGGATACATGATTTTTAATGGAACAAACACACCATGATCAAAACCACGATGGTCATCCAATTTAGTTTCGAAGCCACTCTCCTGCAATAAATTATATATCCTATTTGCAAAAACTGGATCACCAAGTACCGGGTATTCAACTTCATACGCTTCATCCGGGAAACCATAATAATCATATATTAATGATGGTTTCGTCCCGCTTGTAATAGTTACTTTGTCCTCTTCCCAGTGTGCGCTGATAATCAGGATTGTTGATGGTACACCAAGTGTTGGTGTTATTTCTTTTAGAAAGTTTACCAAAGTCTGATGATTTTCGTCTCTAAGCAAGGGCAAAGGGCCCCCACCATGAGGAATAAACAAAACAGGACTAAGTTGATTACTAATTTGCATTTCATCTTTATCTGATTTATGTCTTTAAGTCCTGACGTTGACTGACAATAGCCAACCAAGGTTGCTGGTCTCGTGGCTTTCCAGAAGGACGATAGAAATGATCGATTATTTTGAAACCAGATTGCTTCAGGTAAAATTCACTGGCCTCTAATTCCATGTAATGGCCATAGCGCTGTCCCTGCCATCCCTCTGCGTCACCTCTTGGATTCGATGAAAATAAAATTCCCCCGTTTCTCAAAGCACAGTGTAATTCTCCTAAAACCCTAGGGAGCTCTTGACTAGGAACGTGAAACAATGAAGCATTGGCAAAAACTCCATCTAAGCTGTGATCTTCCAAATCTAGGCTTAGAAACTGCTGATTTAGAGTAGGACAACTGCTTTGTTGAAATGCTATTTTGCAAAATTCTTTACTGCCATCCAAACCTATTGGCTTATGGCCTAAAGATTTAAACACACAAATATCTCGGCCTGGGCCACAACCAAGATCAAGAATATCGAGAGATTTTTCTTTGGGAAGAGCTCTTAAAAAGGCCTCAATATTTTGGCTGACATCGTGGTCTTGTGTACCCACACGAAAAGATTCAGCATTATTCTCATAATGATCAATGGTGCTTTTTTCAATTTCAGCGAGATCGAAGTGCGATTTTTTTATCGACATAGATAAATTTCACTATTTCACTTCCGTTCGATACTAATTACCGTTAGTGGGATTGACTCATAAGGATCAACAATTTCAATGATTATTCTTCGATGAGCTTGATTATTCTAATACAAATCTAGAAATGTGGGAAAAATGGAAGCGTTTTGTTTATTAATGACTTGTAATTATAATTACTTAGTAGTCAAATCTCTAAAAAATTAAGTTATACTACAAAAGTTCATGATCTGCTTTAGCTGCAAAGATAAAATCACTTTCTGTCAATCCATCAATTTTGTGAGTCCAAATTGTCAATCTCACTTTCCCCCATGCTAAAAAAATATCAGGATGATGGCCTTGATCTTCAGCCATTTCTCCCACTTTATTTGTAAAATCAAGTGCTTCTCTAAAATTTCCAAACAAATATTCTTTTTCTAAATGATGTTCTTTGATTATCTTCCAACCATTTCCTAATTTTTCCAGCAAAGCTTCCAGTTCTTCTCCTTTTAAAGGAGGAACACCACCTTTGCACGGAATACACGTTCCTTTCGCTAATTCATTCATTTTGATTCTCCATTAATAATTTTATGATTTTAAGTGAAATTTTGTGGAGTTCATTTCTTTCTCCGTAAAATTATATCATTATGTATTTGCAATGAAAAATTGAACTTGTCAGGCTCATTATGTTTTCTTCAAATAAGCTGATATATGTTTCTCTACAGAGTGTGTTGGTTTTTGTTATTGGTAAAAGTCTTTTAACAGTGAGAAAAAGTTGTTCTGCATTCTCTTAAATACAAGAAAATGCTTTGTTCAAAATATGGTTCCTGGCAGTTTAATTGGAGCGAAGTTTGAAACGTTGAATTTTTCCAGTAGCGGTCTTTGGCAGTTCTTCCGAGAATTTGAACCAGCGCGGATATTTGTATGGAGCCAGTCCGGTTTTGCAGTGTTCCAACAATTCACACTCAGTGATATCAGATGCATCAGAGGCTCTTTTTAGTACCACATGTGCCTCCGGTTTGATCATTCCGAAATCATCTGCACGTCCTACAACAGCTGCTTCCAGTACTTTTTGGTGCTCCACCAGTTTGGCTTCTATTTCAAAAGGAGAACACCAGATACCACCTACTTTCATCATATCATCGCTTCTTCCCCCGTAGATGAAATAACCGTCTTTTTCCTGTCGGTAAGTGTCCCCAGTATTGAGCCAGCCATCAACGATGGTCGCTGATGTTTTTTCTGGATTTTTCCAATAATACTTGCAAACAGAATCACCCTGAATCAGCAAACGCCCCTCTTCCCCTTGGGAGACTTCTTTGTTGTTTTCATCCACAATTTTTGCTTTGTATCCAGGGACCACCCGACCGCTGCTTCCGGCCTTGATGTCGTCAGCACGATTAGAGATGAAAATGTGCAGAGCTTCAGTGGAGCCTATACCATCCAAAATGTATGTCCCCGTGTACTTTTTCCAGCGCCGAAAAATATCAGCAGGCAATGCTTCTCCTGCAGAAACAGAAATGCGCAGTGAGGAAAAATCAGGACTAGAAGATTCAAGTTCCTTTAATTGAGCAGCGAAAAGTGTGGGTACGCCAAAATAAAGAGTTGGTTTGAATTTCTCAATCACCTCAAAAGTTTTATCTGGTGTAGGACGAGCAGGGAACAAAACACACGATGCTCCGGACCACAACGGAAAGGTCATCCCGTTACCTAATCCATATGCAAAAAAAAGTTTTGCTGCAGAAAAACAAACATCATCTTCAAGTATTCCAAGGGTATCTTTGCCGTAATATTGACTGGTAACCACCATATCACGATGGCTATGAACCGCACCTTTCGGTTTCCCTGTTGTTCCAGAGGAGTAAAGCCAGAAACAGTCATCAGTCGCCTTTGCAGGAGCAGCTTCGAGTGACGAGCTGGCTGAATGCATCTGATCCAAAAAGCATCCCGATTTGCCCTCGGTAAGCAAAGTATATTCAGGTTTTTTAGACATTTGTCCCAAAGCTGGCTCGAGTTCCTCCATGAATTCAGGAGAATAGACTACACCAACACTTTCGGAATCCTCTATCATGAAGGCATAATCTTTGGATCGCAAAAGCGTGTTGAGCGGAATCGGAACAATCCCGGCTTTAATCGCTCCCCAAAACAAATAGAAAAATTCAGGCGCGTCCTTTATAATCATCAATATTCGATCTCCGGAACTCATCCCCATATTCTTGAGAACATTGCCAGACTGATTAACTCGCTCAGCCAATTGTTCGTAAGTCACTTTTTCGCCGCCCGTTGTATGAATGATGATTTTGTCTTTTCGACCTTCCTCCAAGTGGCGGTCAATGAACGGAACAGCCACATTAAACACCTCAGCAAATTCAATTTTGGCCGGGTTGATGCTGGTATCGATAGAGATTGTATTGTTTTCCATCTTTCATTTTTTTAATTAAAAAGTACAAATTCAAATTCAAACGGTTGGCGATTGATTCTACCTTTTGGTGGAGAAATCCACCCGGCGATTTTCCCGGGTTCTGTGACTGGCTGCATCAAGGATTGGACATATTCTCGGTCCTCTTGAGTTGGAAGCCACTCTGCATGACTTTTATCCCAATCAGTTTGTGTGATAATTTTGCCTGCAGGATCAGTTTGAATTTCAGAAAATTGTCCTATTCTACGATTAAAAGCACGGTGCGGAAGTTTCAAACAATAATCAATTCCTGCCTCCTCAATAATTTTGTTCCAGCGCCGAACCCCTAAATCACAATCAGCTATGTAGTCATCACGCAAACGCTCATTAACTGCATTCAGGGCAGGAACCTCTACATTAACAATTTTATCACCGCTCAACTCCAAGATGGGATAACTTGAATCATGAAGCAAATGATCATCGTCAATTTTCGTTTCACTTAAACGACCTTTGATCCCAGTGTTGTAATAAGTAGCAGCGTTGGTAGAGAGCTCTTGTCCAAATAAATCAGTAGAAATGCTAAAATGGAAATTCAGGTATTTTTGTAGCGTCGGTAAATCTATACCTCCATTTTTCCGAACATCATCATTATTGTGCTCATTCATTAAATCACAGGTTCTTTGAACAATGCGCCCCACACCGCTTTCCCCTACAAACATATGGTGAGCCTCTTCCGTAAGCATAAAACGACATGAACGAGACAATGGGTCAAATCCGGATTCTGCCAGTGAACCTAACTGAAATTTTCCATCGCGATCAGTAAAATATGTGAACATGAAAAATGAGAGCCAGTCCGGGGTTTTTTCATTGAAGGCTCCCAGGATCCTAGGTTTGTCCGCATCTCCGGAATGCCTTTCCAACATGGCATCTGCTTCTTCTCGTCCATCCCGTCCAAAATACGCCTGAAGCAAATAAACCATAGCCCACAAATGACGACCCTCTTCAACATTGACTTGGAAAAGATTGCGCAAATCGTAAAGCGAAGGACAGTTTTTGCCTAAGTACCTTTGCTGTTCTACTGACGCAGGTTCCGTGTCGCCCTGAGTGACAATCAGGCGACGTAGTTCTGAACGGTATTCGCCTGGGACCACCTGCCAGGCTGGCTGTCCTTTGTGAATACCAAAATCAATGGTTCGGGTGGGATCAGAAGGTGTTAGGAAAATTCCCCAGCGATATTCTGGCATTTTGACATAATCGAAATGAGCCCAGCCATCCTTTTCAACGCTGATCGCAGTACGGAGATAAACTTCGTGCTCTTTGCTTGTCTCTGGACCAAGTTTATTCCACCAGTTTAAATATTCTGGTTGCCAGCGTTCCAAGGCACGTTGAAGACGACGATCACCGTTTAAGTTTACATTGTTCGGAATCTTTTGGTTATAATCAATGATCATACAATCTTTTGTAATTATGTTCTGGAATAATATCTTTGGATTTACAAATGTTCGTTAAACACGTTTTTTATCATAGTTGGATAGTTTCCCAGTTCCAAAAAGTTTAAGTGCACCTTGCTCTCCCACGGCATTCGGGCGCTGAAAAATCCAGTTTTGCCATGCGGTCAGTCGACCGAAGATTTTTGTTTCCAGAGTTTCTGGGCCGGCAAATCTAAGTGAAGCTTCCATTCCGGTGAGCGCATCTGGTGAAAAGCTGGTGCGCTCTTCAATGGAAATTCGTACTTCATCTTCCCAGTCTATATAGTCTGGAATAAAAGTCACCATCCCTAATTCATCTGCAGCAGTAGCATCAAGATCTTTGCCAATATTTTTATAAATATTTTCTACAAATTTCGGCTCATTGAGAAATCTGGTTTGTAGACGAGTCAAACCGTTACACATAGGCAAAGGGCCAAAATTCATTTCAGTAGTACGCAACAAAGCTGGATCTTCTACACTATTTTCAAATGTTCCGTCTAGCATGTAACTTCTGTCTGAGGCTAAGGCTAATTCTAGCAAAGTACCGGTGAAACAACTGCCAGGTTCAATTAGTGTGACCAAACTCCGTGATGCCAGATCGAGGCGTTTAAAAACTCGCTTTAGATTGAGGATTATTTCACGTACCAACCAGTGATCCTGATGTTTTATCAATGTTTGATCGACAGCAGCGACTTGATCTGAATTCCCCTGAGTGTGAAAAACCCAGATACCAAGTTCAAGTTCGTTAAAAGACAAATGCATGATAGCATCGTCCAATTCACGAGCCATAGCTAGAGGCCAGTATTTTGCTCCAGCGGCTTGAATACTATCTGTATCGATTGGTAAATCCTCAGCAGGAACGTGAACTGTAAAATTCACGATTCCAGATTCACGCTTGTATTCGACAGTTAAGTGTTCGTAAATTATCCTCTCCCCTTCGATTTTTCTTTTAAGTGGAGTCAGATTGATTCCTTCTGCATCTAATGGACGCGAAGAGCGTACAGAAAATTCCTGGGCTCGTTCCTGAACCGTTTGAGCAAATTTAGAACGTGGAACCAATTCGTCAATCAATTTCCATTTCACAGCACGTTTACCACGGATTCCTTCAGAGACCGTGCAAAAAAAATCTGCATGATCACGACGCACTTTGCGTTTATCAACTATCCGAGTAAGCCCACCCGTTCCTGGAAGTACGGCTAAAAGTGGTACTTCCGGTAATGAAACCGTACTGGAACTGTCATCGACAAGCATGATATAATCAGTCGCAAGAGCTAGTTCGTATCCACCTCCAGCCGCGGTTCCGTTAATGGCAGTGATGTAGGTTTGCCCAGAAAATTTGCTTGCATCCTCAATTGAAATTCGGGTTTCGTTAGTAAATTTACAAAAATTCACTTTGTGGGCGTGAGTTGACAGTCCCAGCATTGTAATATTTGCTCCTGCGCAAAAGACATTTTCCATAGATGAAGTGAGAATTACGGTTCTTACTTCTGGATGTTCAAAGCGCAGACGCTGGACTGCGTCGTGTAACTCAATATCTACTCCCAAGTCATAAGAGTTAAGTTTCAATTTGTATCCTGGATTCAGACCACCGTCTTCGTTAACATTTAACTTTAAAGTTGCTATTGAGTTTTCAAAATCAAGGGTCCAGTGTTTATACTTGTCCGGATGAGTGTTAAATTCAATCATTCTGTAAAATGTCCCATAAAATACTGAATTACTTATTTATAAACACAAGATACATAGTAGTTTGTGGAGAGTCAAGTTTGAATGTTCAAGTTATTTAGTAATGAAAAATTAAATAAAATAGTTGAAAGTAAGCATCTAGATGAAACTGTAATCTGTCAGATTCTTTCGCAAATTATTGTAAAAATTGATATAATTACTACTTAAACTTTGAATTCAATTAGGATTGATGCATTTCTCAAAATTATGCTTTATCGTAAGTAATATAACCCACCATCTACTTTGTAACTAACGAAATGGCCATTTTGTCTGAGCCTGTTCCATCTCTGAATTCTGAAACTTTCGATGCAAAAGTATTTAACGAAGTTCAGGAACCAGCAAAAAAGCGAGTATCTTTTCATACACTTGGTTGCCGCTTAAATCAATCTGAAACAGGAGTTTTGTCCCGTAGCTTTGAGCAGCAGGGTTATTCTGTTGTTCCGGAAACGTCTCAGGCAGAAGTCTGCGTGCTCAATACATGTACGGTCACAGAACATAGTGATGCCAAAAACCGTCAAGTTATCCGGACACTGCACCGTAAAAACCCTGAAGCAATTATCGCGGTAGTAGGCTGTTATGCTCAAATCGATCCGGAAACTATTGCGAGTATCGAGGGGGTTCGTCTGGTCATCGGTAGTGAAGAAAAAATGCGGATCACAGATTATTTGGCTCAAGCCTTTACTCAAAACACACCTTTAATAATCCACCCTAAAATAAGTAAAGACACATTCACTGTGCCAGTAATTCCACACTCCTTAGCTTTTCTAGCCAAAAACCAAGACAAACAGATAAAAACAGTAGAGCGTGACTCGGTTTCCACAAACTCAGAGCTTCAGTACCCTGATGCCTCAGTAACCAGGGAAAAAACTCGTGCTTCGTTAAAAATACAAGACGGCTGTGATTTCATGTGTTCATTCTGTATCATACCATTTGCAAGAGGCCGTTCCCGTCACCGGGATTTTTCAAATTTACAGGAAGAAGCCAGAATGCTCGTTCAAGAGGGAGCCCAGGAAATTGTGATTACCGGTGTGAACGTGGGCACTTATAAAACAAGAGAACTAACTATTGTGGATGTAGTTGATTTCCTCAACACTCTTCCGGGACTGGCTCGCATTCGGATCAGTTCTATTGAACCAACCACAGTTCCGGAAACACTTTTTCAATATATGTCTGATCCACAACATAAATTGGTTCCATTTTTACACCTGCCTTTACAATCCGGTTCTGATGCTGTTTTGCAAAAAATGAAGCGCTGCCATTCTGCCGCAGAATATGCGGATGAAATTCAGATGGCTTTTGAGACTGTTCCTGATTTGTGCATCGGTACAGATTTGATGGTCGGATTCCCCGAAGAAAGTGAAGCTGAATTTGAAAGCACACTGAAATTACTGGAAAAACTGCCGCTTGCATATTTTCACGTTTTCCCGTTTTCTGCCCGTAAAGGAACCCCGGCATTCAAAAAAAAAGAGCAAGTTCCTCCACCCATCAAACTACTACGCGGTAAAAAGCTGCGGTCTTTAAGTTCAAAAAAACGTCGTGACTTTCATCAAAGATTTTTAGGCCAAACCCGGAAAGTACTTTGGGAATCACGGAAACCAGACGGAACAATCAGCGGCTACACAGATAATTATATTCGTGTAGATCTGGATGATACAACGGGCTCTGCTTTGCGAAACCAGATTCTGCCTACTCGTTTAACGAGGCTTCTAGCGCAATCGATGGCTGGAAAAATAATTTTGGATGCTTAGCGCTGAATGTTAAGTTTTGAGTTTTGAGTTTATTTTAATTGCGAAATCAAAATATCAGTGCTCGCCTGTGAAATTCCACAGTCTAAAATGACCATGAAAACATATTTATACCCATCAGTAAAAATCTGCGGAAAAACATCGAAAAATAGAATTTGAAAATGCTGACAATTGTAAGTTGGAATATTCAGTACGGTAAAGGCATTGACGGCCGCATCGATTTAACACGAATTGCCCGAGAAGTACACAGTGACGGATTGCCGGATTTGCTCTGTTTGCAAGAAGTTTCCAGAAACTATCCTGCCACTGACAACGGGAGCGACCAAGTAGCAGAACTACAGATTTTGTTTCCGGAATACGAGTCTTTTTTCGGAGCATCACACGATCGTTCCGGAGGAAGAGACGGAGGGCGGCGACAGTTTGGAAATTTGGTACTAACTCGCCGCTCACCAACTCAGGTACTGCACCATTTACTTCCCTCGCCAGCCGATTCAAACGCAAAATTTATGTACAGGCAATCTACTGAAATGGTGTTCCCCACAAATTCCGGGGGACTTCGGATCATGAATACTCACCTCGAATTTTTCTCTGAAAAACAGCAGCAGGCACAAGTGCAACGTATACGCGAATTACATCAAGAAGCCTGCGCTCAATTTCGTGAACCAGGAATTGACCTACCCAATACCCCATTTGAGTTGCTGGAGCGTCCAGAAAAAATGATAATTTGCGGCGACTTCAACTTTACACCAGACAGTGAATCATATAAGCAAATGACTGCACCAATTCCCGGAAAAACTCCGGATTTGATTGACGCTTGGAATACGGTACATCCGGATGCATCCAGGGTTCCAACTTGCGGTGTGTTTGATCACAAGCAATGGGAAAAAGGTCCACATTGCCGTGATTATTTTTTTCTCAGTCAAAATCTATCTCAGCGGATACAGGAAGTTTCAGTCAATATCAAAACAGATGCCTCTGATCACCAGCCGATTCGCTTAATTTTAGAGGTTTGAGATGTCGCGCTGGATATTCATTCTGTTGACAACAGTGATTATTGGCTGCTCCAGTACAACATCGCTCCGGGATACGCCTCCTCGCTCAAGCAGGAACTATTACGTCTCTTGTCCGCCAAATGTTTTTTACTGTTACCGCAAATCTGATCTGATCTGTTATCGTGGTTATCGTGTTTTAACAGTTTCTCCCTGGGAAGAAAATCCGGAAATGGTCATTGAATGCAAATAAAAATACAATGCAAACCAGCTCTTGTATGCAGCACATTGATTGAAGGAAAAAGGCAGTAAAATTATGGTGTGCGGTTTGCACAACACTCGATAGGAAATAAATTATAGAATATTTTTCCCATTGGGCTTGCAAATTATAAGTAAGCTACTTAAACTCAAAAATTGTCTTTTAAGCATTGTAGAAAGTTGTCTCGTTGCTTTCTTATTAACTCTATTTAGGACAAACCACTTTGAGTAAATCACCTTTTATGATTTTCTTAAGGTCTCCAGTTAAACATGTCTAATATCAGCCCGTATACGCGGGTAATTGCTGATTGTTTGGAGTCAATCTCCGACGCCAAACCGGGTGAATCCGACTACGAAGTGAGGCAGGCGACGCAACTCCTGATTAATATGCTGCAGGGCAGGATGCTGGAGCACATCAAACAGCGGGTCAGCAGCTATTACAAAATAGAACCAGAAGCATTGACAGAAGAATTCTCTGTTTCATTGATTGAGGTTTTTGCGGAAATCTTTGGTCTGTTTCGAAATAAATTTGAAGAAATGCCCTGGCTTGTAAAAGAGATAGCAAAACGAATAGTGGAAGCTGAAACGAGAAATGGCTCAAAAACAGAAAGGCGCATTAACCAACTTTACCTTTCCATTTTCTGCAAATATTTCGAATATAAAAATATCGAAAAAATTATCTCTACCCTGCAAACAGACCCGCGCATCCAGCATGCAATTATCGCTGCAATCCCCGTTGCCGCGCAAACTCGGCCAGAACTCAGCCAGGCTTATGCGAGAAGCTAAACAAAGTTAACAGCTGGCCCTGAAAAAAATTCAATTTAGCTCATAACGATCACCAAGTACATTCCTGTATGCAGCAGCCGCTGTATGCACAGACCTTTGCGCGAAAAAAAACTCAGACTTGCCATAAAGCTTCCAGCATCTTTTCGCCGATTTCAGCAGGAGTTTTGACCACATGAATTCCGGCATTTTGGAGTGCACTCATTTTTTCTTCTGCTGTGCCATGTCCGCCTGAGATAATTGCGCCAGCGTGTCCCATACGACGGCCCGGAGGTGCAGTTTGTCCAGCAATAAAACTGACAATAGGCTTAGTCACGTTTTCTTTGACAAATTCCGCAGCCTGTTCTTCTGCATCACCTCCGATTTCACCTATCATGACGATGGCTTCGGTTTGCGGATCTTCCTGGAACAGTTTAAGGCAGTCGATAAAGTTGGTGCCATTCACAGGATCTCCACCAATGCCGATACAAGTCGACTGGCCCAGGCCGACACGGGTAATCTGGCCGACTGCTTCATAAGTCAGAGTTCCGGAACGTGAAACAATGCCTACAGAACCTGTTCTGTGAATTGGACCGGGCATGATGCCAATTTTACTTTGCCCCGGAGTGATGATGCCCGGACAGTTTGGCCCAATCAAGCGTGATCCTTTTTGACGTACAAAAGAGACTGCAGTCACCATATCCACCACTGGAACTCCCTCTGTTATTGCAACGATCAAAGGTATTTCCGCATCTGCAGCTTCCATGATAGCATCTGCTGCAAAAGCCGGCGGAACAAGAATCATTGAAGCATTAGCGGCAGTTGTTTTAACTGCTTCCTGCACCGTATTAAAAATTGGCACACCTTCAAAATCTTGCCCTCCTTTTCCTGGGGTAACTCCAGCCACTACGTTGGTTCCGTAATCTCTGCAACCGCGAGTGTGAAGCATTCCCTGTGAACCAGTAATACCTTGTATAAGAAGTTTTGTATTTTTGCCGATAAGAACAGACATGATTTCCTGTTTATATTATGTGTAGAAAAAAATTCCTGAGCACGCAGTATAAAAGACTTGGTCCGATGAATCAAGATTTCAAGAAATCAAATCATGTTTTTATGGAGGGGAAATAAGCAGGCTTGAACTCTTCTTTGCGGATTCCGTATTTGCTAAGAAGTTTATGAAGTTGTCTGGTTGTGATGCCCGCTGTCTCAGACGCACGATTAACACGTCCCTGATGCTTGGCCATCAATTCCTTGAGATACTGACGTTCTAGGTGTTCCAGACTTTGACGACGAATTTCCGCCAGAGGCTGGGTAATGTCCATCACAACTTCTGCAGTGTTGTTTACATCAGCAAACAGTTCCTGAGGAAAGCTTTCAGGCCTGAGAACGGATGTTGTTTCGAGAATATAAGCACGTTCAATAACGTTTTCCAATTCCCTGATATTTCCCGGCCAAGAATATTCCTGAAGGGCCTTGACCACAACCGGATCGGCTTCCTGTATTTCTTTATAATAAAGCTTGTTGAACCAGTCAATCAGATAATTAACCCAATCCGGAATGTCTTCAGAACGTTGCTGCAGGGAGGGAATTTCAAGGGGAAAGACACTGAGTCGATAATAAAGATCTTTGCGGAAAAGACCTTCATCACACAGTTGCTGCAAGTCTGAGTTGGAAGCAGCAATCACGCGGACATCTGCTTCAATTGGAGATTCTCCGCCAACACGCTGAAAAACACGTTCCTGCAAAACCTGTAGCAGTTTAACCTGCATGGTTTCGGAAATAGTATTAATCTCATCCAGAAAAATGGTTCCTTTCTGTGCATTATCAAAACGTCCGAGTTTACGCTTAGATGCACCAGTAAAGGCCCCTTTTTCATAACCAAACAACTCACTTTCAACCAGAGTCTCAGGCAATGCACCGCAATGTACATGGACAAATGCTTCATCTTTGCGACTGCTGTGCTTGTGAATCAGTTTTGCCACCATACCCTTACCGACTCCAGTGTCTCCTAGGAGCAGTACTGTAGTTTTAGTGGGAGCCACAGATTTGACCTTTTCATAGGTCTGAAGCATTTTGGGACTTCTTGTATGAACTTCTTTCCGTACATCCGGATTCCAAAATTCATCCTGTACTGGCCCCATTTCTGTCAGTGGACGTCTATTATCAATAGATTCAAACTCGCCCGTCTTCATCTGCATTTATTTTTCCAGCAGTGTTAATTGTCAAGAAATAACTTCAGAGAGAGCCTCATTCTCAGCAACTACCCAGCCAAGTCCCAGGGATTCCATTTTATTTAGAGACGGATGTCCGGTCTCCACATTCCAGTCGCACAGCCGATAGTAATCTTTAAGCGCCGTTTCCCACTCTTTTTCATCTAAAACATAACCATCAGACCTGCCTCCTTCAAGGGGACGTTTGAACATCTTTTTGGGTAGTGTGTCGGATTCTCGGCCGATACCTTCGCGAGAATTAAAAGCACGTAACATGTTAAGGCGGCGTTCGCCGACTTCCAAAATCTCTTTCAAATCTACATCCCAATCCGTCACAGCTTCAACCACTTCGACCAGTTTATCTGGATCATATAGCTGAAACGACGCACCAAAAATAAAGGCACAGACTGAGATGCTATCTACCGCGCTAGACAAATGTTGAGTGACCATTGCAAAGCGCATCATTTCTTCGTTAAGCGCCAGTTTCTCCTGAGGATTAGTAAGGCCGATTTGCTTCATACGTTCCGGATAAGCCTTATAGGCAGGGTCATGCTCACTTGACTCATGATCCGCACCAAATGGATTAGCAGCAT
>ERZ651768.1481-NODE-1481-length-17138-cov-10.897954_pt1 | contig 17138 bp, 15 predicted proteins | sample MGYA00514754_ERZ651768 | MGnify/ENA metagenome assembly ERZ651768
GACGGAAGTCCCAGTTGTGTTAGATCTTATGATTCACGACCTCGACGTAATTCTCTCTTTAGTTAATTCACCTGTTAAAAGTGTAGCTGCTACTGGTGTTTCTATTATGACAAGTTCCGTAGACATTGCAAATGCCCGCATCCGGTTTAAAAACGGTTGTGTTGCCAACATTACATCAAGCAGGGTGGCTAAAGATTATGTCCGGAAGCTACGCCTGTTTGAGAGAGACATATATATAACTATTGACTTTTTGCAGGGCCTTACTGAAGTGTATAAGGTGTTGGATGCAGACATAGAAGACTCTGAAGCATTGCTTACTGCACCTTTGGAGCGGAACGGCAACCACAGGCAGATTGTGTACGAGAAACCAAAGCAGGAAAAGGTAAACGCTCTTCAAATGGAATTGATAAACTTTGTAGAGGCTATTGAAGGCAAGTCAGAACCTATCGTATCAGGAGAGGACGGCCGAGAAGCACTACGCCTTGCCCTGCTCATACAGGAGAAAATCGAGAAGGATCTCTAATGATTTGCGGGTTGGGTTGAATTTGTGATATGGATGTCCGCCAATTTTTCTTTAAGAATCGAAGCTATACACCTCTTCCGCTGGCTTTTGCCATAATATTCTTTGCAGATCCCAGTGGCTCCGCCACAATTGTTGGATTTCTCCTGGTTCTCGTTGGAGAAATCATAAGATTAAATGGTGTTCACCATGCAGGTGGCGCAACAAGGACGAGAAAAGTGGGCGCTCCCGCCCTCTGTACATCTGGCCCCTTTGGTTATGTGAGAAACCCTCTTTACTTGGGTAACATTATTATCTATGCTGGAGTTGTATTGATGGCTGGTGGTCCCTTTATGTGGCAACTGTTGGGGATTACTGTTGCTTTCTTTTTTCTGCAATACGGTTTAATTATATTTCTTGAAGAGGAGATACTTACGGGCAAGTTTGGAGATGAGTACAAATTATATTTAACTACTGTTCCCCGTTTCATCCCTCGCACGACATCATGGTCGGGGCACAACAAGACATCACCCTTAACATGGGGAAAAACATTCCGCACTGAGCGCCGAACCTTTCAGGTGGTAGCCATTTTTTTTCTTTTCATTGTCGCCAAGGCAACAATTTTACGGTGAAATTGTAGTGACCAAAGAAATTCTCATTGTTGCGGGGGAAACATCGGCAGACCAGCACGGCGCTGCCCTTGTAAGCCAACTTAAAGCAGCTTCAAAGGACGTGACCTTCTTTGGTATAGGCGGTGACAACCTCAGGTGGGAAGGCGTTCAACTTGTGGAGCATGCGGAGAATATGGCCTTTATGGGATTTGTGGAAGTGGTGAAACATTATTGGTTTCTGAGGACTGTTTATAATAAAGTGGTATCAGAATGTGAAAAGAGAAATCCTGCCCGGGCAATCCTCATTGACTATCCAGGCTTTAATCTCAGGTTAGCCAAAGAGCTAAAAAAAAGACAAATACCCGTTACATACTACATCAGCCCTCAACTTTGGGCATGGAAAGAAAAGCGTGTGGAGGTAATTCGTGAATGCGTGGATCAAATGTTGTGCATCTTTCCTTTTGAAAAAGCATGGTATCACCAACGAGGAGTAGAGGCAACATATGTGGGGCACCCTTTTTTGGATGGAGAACCCAATTTTATGGAGAGAGAACATTTTCTTGATAAACATAGCCTCTCTAACGACACTATTGTTCTTGCTCTCATGCCTGGGAGCCGCCAGCAGGAAGTAAATCGCCACCTGAAAACTATGATCAAAACGGTAGAATTAGTAAAAAAAGACATTGAGATATCAGCTATAGTTGGTAAAGCTCCAGGAGTTGAGCTTCCTCAAGAAATTGGGGATAGGATCCACATAGAAACTGACACACCAGAGATGGCATTGAAATATGCGTCACTTGGCATCGTCAGCTCGGGGACCGTCTCTCTGCAATCAGCCATATACGGCGTTCCAAGCGTTGTCATATATAAGATGAATCCATTGACTTGGATCATCGCCAACAAAGTGACTCAAGTCTCTTTTGCATCAATGACAAACCTCATTGCAAAGGAGCAAGTGCTTCCAGAGTTATTACAGAACCGTGCTAGACCTGAGAAAATAGCAGATTGCTTGAAAAAATGGCTCCGGTCGGAGGATTTGAGGGAACAGACAGTGAATCGGTTGAGTGAGGTCAAACGGCAGCTAGGTGGCCCGGGCGCCTCAACAAAAGTTGCCCGACTCATACTGGAACGCCTGGAAACAGCTTAGAATTGTTTTGGGTTTCAGAATTGTAATTTCCGCATTCTTTGGATACTGGCTGTTAAGATGTTTCTTTTGGGTCAACAGGCGGACGGTATTGAATGGTGAGCGGCTAAACAAAGCGGTGTCATCCGGCAGACCAGTTTTAATATGTTGTTGGCATGGACGACTGCTTTTTCCTGTATTTCAGTGGAATAGACACAACTATTATGCCCTTGCTGGGTTAAACAAGGATGCTGAAATCATATCCAAAATTGCCACAAAGCTAGGGTGGAAAATGTTACGTGGGTCAGGTAGTCGGGGTGGCTCCAAGGCCTATATGGAAATGATAAGGGTTCTAAACGACGGAGGCAAACTGTTCATCACCCCAGACGGATCACAAGGGCCCGAATATGAAGTTAAGGAAGGCGCTATAAAAAGTGCTTTGCGTACAGAAGCCATTATGGTGCCGGTGTCTGGTCAGGCATCGAGAGCGTGGGAAATAAGGAATTGGGATACGTTTGTGATTCCAAAACCATTTGGACGGATAGTGCACGTTGTGGGTGATCCTGTGGACGTACAGGACCTTGCTGAGGGAGACAGCGTTAGAGATGCTATAACAGCTGGAATGATTAAAGCGCAGGAAGAAGCTGATGCGTGGATTAACGGATAGGTTCAAATATATATTCTTCCCCGTAGCTCTTTTTTACTGGGGGTTAACCGTCTGGCGCAATTTGTTCTATGCAATAGGATTCTTCGTAAGCCACCGATTGCCAGTTCCCGTGGTGAGCGTCGGGAACATTACGTTAGGGGGGACAGGCAAAACGCCCACAGTTGTGGCCATTGCCCACATATTGCATAAGCTTGGAAAGCGGCCTTGCATTATTAGTAGGGGTTACATGAGAGAAACAACGGGAACTGTGGTAGTATCAGATGGAGAAAATGTTCTCGTGCCTTGGAATGAAGCCGGTGACGAAGCCTTTCTTATGGCACAGCAACTTCCAACTGTGCCAGTGATCGTGGATGAGGTGAGGTACCGAGGCGCTATTTTGGCGATGGAACGTTTTAAATGTGATGTGATTATTCTTGATGATGCCTTCCAGCACCGCGCCGTTGAGAGGGACTTGGATATCGTGCTGATAAACAGCCGAGAGCCACAGGAACATTACAAGATGATGCCCTATGGCCGTTTGCGTGAGCCAGTCTGGTCACTAAAGCGGGCGGACTTGGTAATCTGGAGCAGAGCTGATCAATCACGGCCAGCAGCGACCGTCAGAAAATGGGTGCATCAACGTTCACTAAAGAGTTTGAAGAGCGGCCTTTCCATGACGGGTACTGAATGTTTGAAAGGGGTGAAGGTATTCTCTTTTTGCGGCATTGGGGATCCAGAATCATTTCTCTTTCTTTTGAATCAACTTAATATGGAAGTGATTGAGTTACAGCCATTTCCCGATCACCACGTTTACAGCGAATCAGAAATAGCACAGCTAAAAACAAAAGCGACGAGCTTGGGTGCAACTCACCTTGTTACAACAGAGAAAGACTGGGTGAAGCTTCCAGAAAGTGAAAGACAAGACAGGTATATTCGCTATGTCCCTGTTGAAACAGTTTTTCTGAACAATGGGGAGGCGACGCTTGAGAAAGAGCTAAAAGGGCTCTTTTAATGGCCTAGTTCAAGGCGGCCACGCCAACAGTAAACATTGTTCCGACAAAAGCGAGCAGGAGAGGCCAACTTGTGGAGATAAACTGTTGGGAAGAGGGGTCTTCGAATACGTGAACCTGAAATTCATGCGAGGTGGCTGAGCCCCGTTCGTCCACCGCTGCAATGACAATGTCGTTAACGCCCCGCTGAGCCATTCTCGGTTTCCACCTGAGCATACCAGTATCAGGATCAAAACGGGCATATTTCGGAATTTTCACAGGCCGGAGCTTAACCTCATCACCATTGAGATCTTCTGTTACCATTCTGTATCGGTATTCAAAATTGGTGAGAGCCACAGGTTTTGGTTGAGTCAGAACGTTGGGTGAAATATTAACAAAAAGTCTTGTCTCCTGTATATCAGTAGTATAGCTGTCACTTACCTCTACTGAAAAAAGGCGGCTGTTGATTTGTGACGGTGTGGGGTTCCACGATATGCGCCCGTCCCGAGTGATCTGCATCCCCTTTGGAGCCTTGGCAAGGCTGAAGGACAGATCCCGGTCAGAATTCTTGTCCTCCACTACGATTTTGTATTTGTAAAGTTCATTAACACGAGCGGTTTTGGGCGCCGTTGAAATGATAGTAGGAGGATGATTGATATACAGCTCAAAGCTTTGCTCATCTTTGGTATAACCATCGGACACCATATACGCAATAGTGTGGCTGTCGTACTGATTGGGGGAGGGTGTCCAGGAGATGGTTCCTGTGTACTCATCTACAAACATGCCATCCGGGAAGTCAAGCAATGTGTACCTCACAAACGGCACACGATCCACCAGAACCTTAGGCGGCTTGCCTTTGTTGCCTTCGAAAAAGTGCCAGAGAACATCCTTGATCTTCACCGTTCTGCCGCCGACTCTTTTTATAACAACGATAAGTTGGTCATCCTCGTAGAAGATATCCTGAACGTAGCGCTTCAGATTGATGCGCGATACAGTTTCTTCCTCTTCTCCCGGTTCTTCACCACCCACCTCTTCTTCATCCATGTCAATGAGAATTGATTTCTTAGCTTTGAATTCACCGATATATCGATCGATATTTTCTCGATAAACATCATCATCTATCTCTACAGCGAAAACATGACCATCTTTTACGGAGTAAACAGGTGTAATCTTGGCATAGGGCATAAGAGACCCTTCATTCAAGTCTTTTGTTCCTATCTCATAAGTTAATGATTCACCCACAGAGCCGAGGGTGGGTGGTTCAGAAACAATCTGGATGGGAGCATTTACAAAGAAGTCATATGACTGTACGTGGGACATGTGACCGTCCGATATTTCAATTTCGGCAGTAGAAAAATCGAGATTTGCTTCCGTCGGAACCCATAGAATACGTCCTATAGAAGGATCCACACGCATTCCCTCAGGCAGTTTAATGGGTTCATATCTAATAATGTCAAACTCATTGGGATCATCTACCACAATTTGAAAATTGAATGTATCGTTTAGGGCAATTTTTGTCATGGGTTCAGGAACGGAAGACAAAATCGGAGGGTGATTGACAAACAAGGCGACACTTTGGGTGTCTACAGCGATTCCGTGATTTGCTGCAATAACAAAGCGCTGAGTATCAATTTGAGTGCTTTGGGGTGTCCAGGAGATCTGCCCCATGTTGTCAACCATCATCCCGTAAGGTGAATATACAAGGGTGTAGACCAGTTCTTGTTGTTTGTCTTCGGGCATTCGCACGTTGACTTTGTAGCGATACTCTTCTCCAACGGTACCACTCAATTCCGGCAGCGAGGTAATTACCACCTGCCCACGGGAATAAAGTTTCAGACTTTGTACGTCACGGTCAAACCCGTCTGATGCTATGACCCTCACATCGTAAATGTCAATATGAGAAGCATTTGTCTGCCATTTCAGCAATCCATCCTGTTCAATTGTCATTCCCTCCGGCGCTTTCTCAAGTGTGTGTCTGATGAAGGCATCCTCATTTTTGTCTGTAACATCCACCTGATAGACGAAAGGGTCGCCAGCCACAAATTCAGTCTCTTCGGGATAAGAGACGATTTGGGGCGGATCGTTAACATAAATCCAAAACCGAGATTCAATGGTGGCCAGCTCTGGAACCACCTGATATGTTACCACCCCTTCTTCATCTGTCTTGATGATATCAACGGTCTCACCTACTTTCATTTTCAGCAAAAAGGACAATTGGTACGCACCCAGCTGCATATCGTCCGGGACCCATTCAATGGATTTTGTCTCGTAGTGGAAATACATTCCACGAGGGGGAGGGGTAACCCAACGGAAGCTAAAAAATTCTCGGTCATCTTCTTCCGGAATGGTGTAGGCGAAGGTCTGATTAACAGGGAGAACATAAGTTGGTAGTATCCCGAGAGGTAGGGGTTGACCTTCAGCTGGCGGAACAATAGGCATCTCCTCAATAGTTTCTTCCATGCGGACCTGTGGGATGTAGGTATCAACTAGAATTTCTTCAGGATATTCTGGTATTGAACCTAATTCAAAGTAGAAAATCTCACTTTGCTGTCCCGTCCATCCGCCGGCAATGACAGTCCCGAGATATATCCCATCCACAATCTCGGGAATCACAGAAAAAATTTGAGGACCTTCAGAATCTTCTCCAGCAGCAATGGAGAAATATTCATTGAGACGCGGCGCATCCATACGGGTGCCGTAAGACGCTGTAACAATACCTTGTTGTCCACTGATAAGTAACAGATCCATAAGGCCGTCTTGGTTGAAATCCGCATGCTTTAAATCAGAAAGGGGCCCAGCCTCTATGCCAAGTTCAACAACCTCAATTTTTTGACCAACCATGGAAAGTGATATGACGTGCCCTGACTGAAATGGAATTAAGATATCATCGGTTTCATCACTGTTCCAATTAAGGGTAGCTAGAGAACGGGTCAGAATGTTTGACATTCCGGGAACACGATGGAGTAGGTTCGGGCCAGCGCCCAGGACACCCCCGGAATTCAAAAAGGACTGAATCCTCAGAATATTTCTTTCTGGGCTGAAAGCAAAAAGGTCAGAAAGACCATCCCGGTCGAAATCAACACCAGCCACATGAACGTAGCCGGCACTTGTTGAAAAATCTTGAAGAAGAAATGACTGAATTTCATTAAACAGACGTTCCTCTCCATCAGAAAGCCCTATAACAGTCACCACAGCTTCAGGGCCTGTCAAGGCAATGGCAACCTCTTCTTTACCATCTCCTTCAAGATCTACAATATCGATATTGCTGATAGCCTGACCGCTTTGAGGACCAGTGAGGGCTGTGGATAGAGCCGGCTCTGCAGAGAAGCCACCACCTATCCAGTCGTAAACATAAAGCACCCCTTGACTAAGGTCTCGATTGTCCGCTGTTTTTACATTAGCGGCGATAAATAATTCGGAGGTTCCACTTCCGTTAAGATCTGTGATGCGAGCAGCTACAATGTTTCCGTCAATCTTTTGCGGCGTATCCAAGTTCCAGATCAGTTGAGGAAAACCGAGATCATCGATTTCATAGTACGCAACCCTGGATACAACCCCACCAGTTTCCCTATCCTGCTCGAAGGCAATGAACTCAACGAGATCATCATTATCCAAGTCATACACACCATCCATGTGGGTGATTTGAAGATTTTGACCCGCGAGGTCAGACAAAAGCATAAAGGAAAGAGCTACGGAAGTTTTTAGAATGTTTCTCATTTACGGCTTTACAAGAACAGTAAAAAGGACGGACTCTATTTTGGTGGTTGACCGAACAGTAACGCCCAGGCCTTTGATCTCATTCACAACAGGGCGTCCGCTACTGCCCTCTACTGTCATCTGAAATTCTATTTGATGTACACCCACTTGAGAAGGGACCGGAGTCCAGGTGATGATTTTGGAGGACGGATCAAAACTGGCACCACTTGGTAAGGAGACAGGTCGGAAAGAGATCATTATGCCACTGGAGGGTTCTACAGGATAAACAAAATTTTCTCCGACGTATAAAGTGTCAGAAATACCTGAGCCAGCCGGTGCTCCAGCACCTTCTCCAAGGGTGGACAATTGTATCTGCCGCATTCTTCCAGTTGGCGGTCCGGCTGTTAGGGTTGCGGTGGGGGCAGAAGTTGTGTTGTTGGAATTATTGTTCACCGATGAAAGAGCAACCTGTTGCATTCGCCCACTGAGTGCAGTCTGGAGTTGAGCGGGTTCAGTGTCGGCTACTGTTTCAGATGGTGTAACGGGAACAGCTGACAGTTGAACTCTGGATAGAGGGCTCTGCGAAACAGGCTCTGGCTCCTCCTCTGGCATCGGCTCCGGAACATCCTCCACTGGCTGTGGGTTGAGCTGAGCCTGTGAAAGAGGTTGTGGTTCAGGCTCTACTTCTGCTTCACTTTCTTGGGCTATAACCGGAGAAGCACTTAGGCTCAGCTGCTGTAAAGCAGAGCCCACCATGCCCAATTCAGCGCGGTTAAGAAGTATCTCATTAATGTCAGTTTCTGTTAGTGGATCTTTAAACCGGAACAGGGAGGCACGAGATAAATCAACAACAACAATTTGAAAGTCATCACCCTGTTTTTTTATTGCCAGAACGGCTCCTAATTCAAATGGAAGCACCACCTCCTTGATCCCGTCATCATCGATGTCAACTTCTGCAATACCGCTCTGTATGAGCCCTAAGGACATGGGGACTTCGTCGGAGTACATGGACACAGCCGACGGGCCTTTGGTGAGACGGCCACCGTCACTAATAAAAACCTGGATTCTCAGACGATTTTGCTCTGGGCTTACGGCCATTAAATCAGGGAAATTATCTTCATTATAGTCGACTTGTGTGACAAAGAGTGGCCCAGAACCTACGTTAAGGACGTCTGAGGACAATTCTTGGAGTGTGTTTAATTCGCCATCTATTTCATTGAGCACTTTCACTGACACGAGACGTGTAGGGCTTCCTTCGGCATAAGCAATTTCATGGCCCTCGTTGTTATCAAAATCGAGAATCGTCAGCCCTGACGGGCGGATGCGTGCGTTATTTTTTACACCGCCAATTGTAAGGGATGGAGACGGTGAAAAATCAACACCTGTCCACTGGAAGACCTTCAGCCAAGGAAGATCATCCGCACCGGCCCCCAGAGATGATGACCGGCTGAGAAGAACAATCTCCGGTGACTCGTCTCCATTGATATCACCTACCTGAGCTGTTACAAGATGGTCCACGGTCGTGTGGCGCCAGATTTCCATGTGAGCGCCAAAATCATCAATCTCATAATAAACAGCACTTGAGGGTGCCGCATCACTCATGCCCTTTTTTTCTATAGCAAGGAATTCACTTAGGCCATCACCGTCTAAATCAAAGGTTGGACTCAAAGAGACGACATTTTTCTGAGCGTTAAGGTTGAGCGGGAATAGAGTTATAATACAAAGAAGGGAGACAGCGTTCAACGGAGAACGCAACCCCAACGTACAGTACCTGACTGTTCGGGTCCAATGAAACATTTCTACCTTACCTCGGCTAGCTTTTACAAAGACAGGCGAAGATTCGACCTCTCTCCGTCAGTGAATATATTGGGCGTCCTCTGTAAAACCAAGGAAAAATGGTCAGGCGGTATTTGTTTCTTGTTCCTAAGATAATCGGAAAGTTAAATTTCCTTCTCACTGATCCGAGGTGAGTCGAACATGGGAATACAGATAATAAAAAGCTTTGCATTCTGCGTAATAATTGTGCCCGTTACTTTGGGTGCTCAGGATGATTATTATCCCCCGGAATCGTTTTACGGTGGCGGGGTCGGCTTTAGTCAAATGTTTCTGTTCCAAAATCTAGGTGAGTTACAAAGTTTTGAAATGCTGGGTTCAGTGGGTGATACAGCTGGTTTTGGGTTTGACTTGACAAAATTTGCCAACCCTTTCATAATTAATGGTGGGGAAGGCTTTTCAAATATAACTGAACGGATTCGCATCGGTGGATATGCCGGTATTGGCTCCTCTTTTATTGCTGAGAAACCTGACATCACCCTGTTTCTTGATTTAGACGGAAATGGCACATATGATACCGGTGAAAAGAAAGAGATTTTTCAGAAACCCCCCGACCTCCAGGCAAAGATTTCCCTGTGGTTTAGTGGTGCAACCATTGAATACCTGTTCCCGCTTTTTCGAGGTTTAGAAATATCCATAGGATCGCTTTTTGGCGTAGGTCGCTTGAATCTTAACATTTCCCATACAGCAGGCAGCCCTTCGTGGAACGATCAACTCACTTCCATTTTTCAAGTGGGGACCGATGGTTTTACACCTGTTTATGACGCCAATGCCGATGGTGCTATAGATACGACTGATATTGATTATGTGCAAAAAAATCAGTTTCCGAACATAGCTATCAACAGCGCCATGACATCACTGTCGGGCACATTCCTTAATGTTCAGCCGTACATTGCTGTTAAGCTGCAACTACTTGACCGTATGGGGTTGCGGATGACCGCAGGCTTTAATGCCGGGACAATAAATGAAGGTGAATGGCGGACTGAAGACAGGAAGCCGATCCTGGACTCTCCAGAGACCGTGCTTAATTCCATGGCTATCCGGGCAATGATTTACTTTGGTTTGTAGTTGCTCCTGCCGCTGACTGTACTGTAAACTTATCTGCCCGGGGAAACATTTTATTAAGAACGTTGTGATAAGAATGAATCATCAAAAGCGATATCTGGCTATCTGCGCTATTTCTGTCATATTTTTGTTTACAGTGGCTTCTGTGGGGCCGGCCTCCTACAGCAAAGCAGTCAACATATATGAAAAAATTCGCGTTCTTAATCAGATTATTTCCATAGTGAATGAAAACTACGTAGAGCCGGTTAACTGGGACGAAGCTCTGGACGGAGCCTTTCTCGGCCTGCTCGATGAACTGGACCCGCACTCTTCTTATATTTCCCGAGACAAACTTGAAACAGTGAATGAGCAGTTTCACGGGAAGTTTGAAGGCATTGGCATAGAATTTGACCTGCTAGGTGGGTATATAACTGTTATCGCACCAGTGGTGGATTCTCCATCTGATCGTGCCGGATTGCAACCCGGAGATAAAATTGTCTCCATAGATGGAGAAGATGCTTACGAAATCACGCGGGAAGACGTCTATAATACGTTGAGGGGTCCCAAAGGAACTGCCGTATTGCTTACAATCCGTAGGCCGGGCCAGGAAGAAACATTTGACGTTGAGATCATTCGGGACCAGATTCCCATATATAGCCTAATCTCCTCTTTCATGATTGACGATCGGACAGGTTACATGAGATTGACACGGTTCGCTTCCTCCACATCACAAGAAGTTTCAGAGGCTGTTAAGTCTTTGCGAGCAGAAGGGATGACACGGCTCATATTTGACCTTCGCACAAACAGCGGAGGCTATCTTGAACAAGCCGTGAATGTGGCTGATCTTTTCATCACATCCCCGGACACGCTTGTTTACACGGCTGGACGGAAAGCGGAAATGTCAGAGGTTTACGTTGCAAGCCCGAAACGTGGTTACGGAGATTTCGCTGTTATTGTGTTGATAAACCGCTGGTCTGCCAGTGCCAGTGAAATTGTTGCTGGCGCAGTTCAAGATTTGGATCGGGGCCTTGTGATGGGAGAGACCAGCTTTGGAAAAGGATTAGTTCAGCGGCAGTGGCCCCTTAAAGATGGGTCCGCGCTTCGGGTTACAATTGCCAGGTATTATACCCCCAGTGGAAGGTTGATCCAGCGGCCGTATGACAACGGGACAAGGGATTATTATGAAGATTTGGGCAAGGAAGACAGGGAGGAACTGCTTGACTCTCTGAGAATGGATAAGCCTAAATACAAAACAAAGCGTGGAAGAGAGGTTCATGGTGGCGGTGGTATTTCGCCTGATGTGTATGTACCACTCTCCGAGTATACAGCAACCACCACTCGCTTAGTTGGGCATCCCAGACGACTCACTTTCAATTGGGGGACAGATTATGCCAAAGAGAGAAAGGCTGACTGGAAGGATCTCGTAGAGTTTAATCGTGATTTTCAGATCACCGCAGAACTGACAGAAAATTTTCTAACCTACGCAAAGAATCAAAACGTAGACTTTGACAGAAAAGAGCTTGATAAAGACATTAGCTATCTCAAGTCTGTTTTAAAGGCAGAGGTGGCAGGTGCTATATGGGGAAAATCAGCATACTATCAAATGTTTGTTAGCAACGATCCGCAGGTGACCACCGCCCTATCACACTTTGATGAGGCTGCCGAGTTTCTAGTTCACCATTAATAAGTGGATGCTTTGTAAAATCAAGAAAGGAAGTTTGACATTCCTCGATGGGAGCATTATTTTTGTGGGCGTTAAGAAGTCTTTAGTAAGGAGAAAACGATAATGGTTCAATACTTTTTAGATGGTGGTCCATTTATGTACCCCATTCTCGGCTTATTGATTTTTGGTCTCGGTTTCGGTATTGAGAGGGTTTATACACTATTTCGCGCCTCAGTCAATACGAAAAAGTTTATGACTGACGTGCGCACAGCCCTTCATGATGAAGGACGTGATAAGGCGGTTGAGGTATGTTCTAACACTCGTGGTCCTGTTGCTGAGATATTCCATGCAGGACTTAGCCGGGCACATCGCGGTATTGAAGCAGTGGAGAAAGGGATCGAAAATGCGGGAACCATAGAAATGGCTTTTCTAGAAAAGAACATGGTTTGGCTTAGTACCGTTGTTACGCTGGCACCCATGCTTGGATTTACAGGCACGGTGGCAGGTATGATCCAGGCCTTCGATGACATTAAAGCGGCCAATGATATTTCACCGGCTGTTGTGGCTGGCGGGATTTCCATTGCACTACTTACAACACTATTCGGTCTTGTGGTTGCCATTATCATTCAGACGTTCCAAAACTTTCTCATCTCCCGTGTTGACAAGCTTATCATAGACATGGAAGAAAATTCCGTCATGCTAATAGATGAGCTTGTTGAAATGGAGATAGCAAGCAAAAAGGAATAACATTAATAAAGAACATTTGATTCTATGAAAAAGCGTATCAGAGCTGGCGAAATTCCTACAGCGTCTATGGCGGATATAGCGTTTCTATTGCTCATCTTTTTTCTTGTTACCACGACCATTGACATGGATAAGGGGCTGGGGCTTGTGTTACCTCCCAAGGGTGAGGAGAAAGAGATTCCGAAGAGAAACATTTCGAACATTCTGATCAATGCTCGAGGCGATATTTTGCTTGACAAGGAGCCAATTCAGATGCGTGATATTCGTCAGGTGGTTCTAGAAAAAATGGCAGTAAACGACAAACTGATTTTTTCAGTAAAAACGCACCCCAAAGCTAGGTATCAGGCATATGTTAACGTGCTAGATCAGCTAAAAATGGCTAACGCAACAAGAATTTCCATTGCAGAAACCGTGAAATGAAGTTTTCTTCCAATACAAAAGTTTCAAGTGAAATTCCTACAGCCTCCATGCCCGATATTATATTCATGCTGCTCATCTTCTTTATGGTCACTACAGTTCTTCGTGAGTATGAAGGGTTGAATGTTTTCTTGCCGCAGGCAAGAAAGATTGAGCGTTTGGAGTCAAAACGTCATACTTCCCATATTTTTGTTTCCAAAGATGGCTTGATCTCTATTGATGACAAGATTATCCCCATAGATAATGTGAAGCATGTAATGTATGATAAACGTGTAGCCGACCCGCAACTGACTGTATCACTGAAGGCAGACAAGGATGCAACCATGGAACTTATTGGTAATATGCATAATGAGCTGCGCGAAGCTGATGCTTTGAAAATAAACTATTCTTCAAAGGTGGCAGCACCGTCATGATTCTTAGAAAAAACCCAAGCGTTTCTTTGAAATTACGTTATCCAATAGCTGTGCGGGTGTCAATGCTAATAGGTGTTTTAATGCTTATTACCCTTTTGGTTGCTTTTCCACGTTTTACGGCTAAAGAATTTCTTGAGAAAGAAATACAGATTGAGATTGAACAGTTTGATATTCCGCAGACACAGCAGTTTGATCTACCTCCGCCACCATCAAGACCATCCATACCCGTAGAATCAGAGAATGAAGATCTGGCTGATGATGTCACCATCGAAGAAACGGAATTAGAGGATTTTGTTGAATGGGATGCACCACCACCACCACCCGATGAGGGTCCCCGGGTTCGATTTATTCCTTATGACGACCCCCCGGTTCCTTTAGGGGGCTATTCCGCCATTCAACGTAATATTATTTATCCTGAAATTGCACAGGAGGCAGGGATCGAAGGAACTGTTGTAATACAAGCCTTTGTTGATAAAAAAGGGAAGGTTACTGACACTGTGGTGCTTAAAGGAATCCCCAATACTGGCTTGAATGAAGCAGCAATGACAGCGATCGAGAAGACAAGGTTCAAACCTGCCAAGCAACGTGATCGAGCTGTGGGTGTCTGGATATCTATTCCGGTGAACTTCCGGCTGAAGGGCTAGCACCCTTCGATTTTCCCTAGTAGAATTTCTCCTAAATAAGCCAGAAAACTACTGCTGAGATGATTGTTCCAACAATCGCCCCACCATAGCAAAGGAAAGATATGAAGGTGCTCACGGATTTTAGTCCTATGTCTATAAGGGTAAAGCGGAAGCGGTGAGCCCAGTGGAAGAGCGGGAGAGTAATGATGGTAAAAAGGATTAGTTTTATGAGCGGATTAGATACTACAGTACTCATTTTTTCGAAATTAAGAGGATCATCGGTAACCCATCCAAATGGAATCAAGATACCTGTTATAATGATCAGAATTGGCAAAACCATAGCTGCTATCATGCCGCCAGCGGAAAACAGTGACCACCAAATCGGTTCGTTGGACCTTGCCATTCCTATACCCCCAATATGAGCCATGCAAGAATAACGGAGACCAATACCCACCCGGCGTAGAACGTCCCCGCTACCAGTCCTTGAGGAATCCGCTCCTCTCCTCTGTAAAGCACAAGGATTTTTGGTGTTAGGTTAAACCAGGTAATGGTGTGGTAGAGCACGAAAGCGAGCGTAATGAGATGCAGGGCCACGCTACTGGGTGACTTCAGAGAAGCCATGAAATTGCCGTAAGTTTCGGCCCCTTGTGTCAATTTGTAAACTAAAGCCAGTAAAAAAATACAATATCCTGCAACGAAGACACTGGTTAGCTCCCTAATCATGAATAAAATGTAAGGTTTGCGTTTAAGCCACCATGTGTTGGATACGGGTCTGTGGTAGGTACTCATTTCTTTTTCCCCCACGGGATCAAAACATCCTTGAACCAGTCAACAGTACTTGAGACTTTTGCTCGCTGTATTGCCGCTGCCGGATCCACATCTTTTGGACATACAGCACTACACTCACCCACAAAAGTGCATTCCCAGATTCCCTCATGGCTGGCGATGACTTCCTGCCGAGCATCCCTGCCCTGGTCTCGGGAGTCCATGTTGTACCTCTGGCCGAGGGCTATGGCTGCAGGTCCAATAAAGGAGGAATCGAGAGCATAAACGGGACAGGCCGCATAACAGAGCATACAGTTAATACACATAGAGTACTGTTTAAAGTGAGCCAGTTCGGCAGGTGACTGAATGTATTCACCCTCTTCCAGTGGCTTCTCTTCACCTTCCTTCCGGATGATGTATGGCTGCATCTCTTTAAGTTTTGTCATAAAATCATCCATTTCGAAGATAAGATCCCGCTCCACAGGGAAACCTGTCAATGGTTCTACACGGATTTTATTTGGGTAATAGTCCTTTAGAAATGCGGCGCATGATAATTTCGGTACTCCGTTCACCATCATCCCACAACTGCCGCAGACCCCCATCTGGCAAGACCAGCGGTAGGAAAGCGTTCCATCGATCTCGTCCTTAATGTGATTGATGGCATCCAGCACTACCCAGTCTTCATGGAACGGGACTTCGTATGTCTGAAAGGAGGGGACGCTCTCTTTTTCAGGTCGGTAGCGGAAGATTTCCAATTGCATGGTTTCTGCCATTTCTTATACTTTATTCTTCCTTTCCATAAACCCTTTCTCCAGGCGGCCATTTAGTAATCACCACATCTTTATAATCCATGCGGGGTTCAGTATCATTTCGGTATGCCAAAGAATGCTTTAAAAAATGTTCATCATCCCTGTCGGGAAAGTCAGTTCGCTGATGAGAACCCCTGCTTTCTGTTCTTTCCAGGGCACTGTAGGTGATGGCTTCTGCAACATCCAGCATAAACTCGAGTTCCAGTGCGGAGGTTAGTTCAGTGTTAAAATTGAAACTTCTGTCTTCTATAATAATATTGGAAAACCGGTCTTTAAGTTCTTTTATTTTATTGCATGTTTCTTTCAAACTTTTCTCTGAGCGATAGATGCCGACACTCGTTTCCATTGTTTCGTTCATTTCTTGCCGAAGAGAAAAAATTCTTTCCGTTCCCCCTTCTTTTCTAAAGAAGTTTTTCGCAATCCGTTCTTGTTCATCGGCAGCTTGCAGTTCCAGTGAGGCCGTGTTAAGAGGAGGATTTTCCAATGCAAACTGGGCCGCTGCCTTCCCTGCACGACTCCCAAACACCAGAAGTTCCGTCAGGGAGTTCGATCCGAGGCGATTGGCCCCGTTAATAGAAACACAGGCACACTCTCCAGCAGCGTAAAAACCGGGAAGGGCAGTAGCCCCTGTGATATCAGTATCGATTCCCCCCATCATATAGTGGACGACGGGCCTTACAGGGATTGGTTCGTATACGGGATCAATGCCGGCGTAATTATTGGATAACTCCCGGACGAAGGGAATCTTTTTATCAATTTTCTTTTCACCTAGGTGACGGATATCGAGATGGACTACGTGGCCATATGGACCGGAGATGGTTCTCCCTTTTTCCCTTTCCGCCACGAAAGCCTGACTCAGGCGATCACGGGGACCCAGTTCCATGCTTTTTTTTACTGGATGCTTGGAATCATTAATGTCCAACGGCTTGCCTAAGTCGTAATCCTGAAGATACCTATAGCCGTCTTTGTTCACCATGATTCCGCCTTCCCCCCGTGCTGCTTCCGTAATGAGGATACCTGTGCCGGGGAGTCCAGTGGGATGGTACTGAATGAATTCCATATCTTTTAGCGGTACGCCGGCTCGGTACGCCATGGACATCCCGTCGCCCGTTTTAATGGCACCGTTAGTCGTGAACGGGAAAACTCGTCCTGCACCGCCTGTGCACATTATCACCGACCTGCCAGCAATCGCCTCCACCTTGCCGGAACGAAGTTCGATGGCAGCTACACCTTGGCAACGGCCATTCTCCATCAGAATCTTTG
>ERZ651768.1483-NODE-1483-length-17135-cov-3.884394_pt1 | contig 17135 bp, 18 predicted proteins | sample MGYA00514754_ERZ651768 | MGnify/ENA metagenome assembly ERZ651768
CCCTACACGACGCTCTTCCGATCTTTATTAAGTTTTTTAAGGAAAACATTCAAAGAGGTACCAGCATGTGAGCGGCTACCCGCCACGCGAATAGGATTTTGACTGTGTTTAGCCACATGAATTTGAGATATTTTTTGATCTTTTACACGGACCTCTGCACCAAAATTTTTACAACCGACGTAGGTATGTTTTTTTGCGGGAACATCCACAACACCCAAAACAGGTTTATTATTTATTATTAGTGCTATATTGACAGTAAATTCACCATTTTTTTTTACAAATTCTTTTGTGCCATCAAGAGGATCGATTAGCCAGTACACATCCCATTTTTTTCTTTCGTCATAGTCAGGCATATCGGATTCTTCTGAAATAATTGGAATTTCTGGAGTTAGTTTTTGTAGGCAATGAGTAATATATCGGTGTGAAGTTGTATCTGCTAGCGTCAGAGGTGACATATCATCTTTCTCTTCAACATTAAACTTTGTAGAATATATTTTAAGGATTAGCTCACCAGCCTCTTGTGCAATTACTGTAGCAGGGTCAAGTAACTTTAAGAAATTCATCGTAGAATCCAGGTTTTTAATAATTTAAGTATAAACCATGTGTTAGTCAACGTAATAAGAGTAAAATCATTTTTTATGGCCAACAATCTCCAAAATTCTCTACAAACATGTGAAACTCTTATGTTAGACATGGACGGAACATTATTAGATTTGGCATATGATAGTTTTATATGGCTTGAGGTTGTTCCAAAGGAATTTGCTATAAAGCACAGAGTATCAAATGATGTTGCTCAGAAAAAAATTTATCAGTATTTTGTTGATATGCAGGGGAGTTTGGATTGGTATTGCCTAGATAAATGGAGCCAACTTCTTGATTTGGATGTTTTACAAATTCATCGACAACATAAATCTCGAATTAATTTTCTTCCTGGAGCAAAGGATTTTCTTGAAAAGGTATCTCGCCTTGAGAAAAAACTTCTACTTGTTACTAATTCTAATCGCGATGTATTTTTATTAAAATCACAAATTACTGGGGTGGATCAGTATTTTGAGAAGATTTATATTTCACACGAGTTAGGTTCACCAAAAGAAGATCAAAAGTTTTGGTTTTCATTACAGCAAATAGAGCCTTTCAATCCAGTTACCACTTGTTTTGTTGATGATAATCCTGAAGTTCTTAAGAGTGCCCAGCAATTCGGTATAAAATCTCTATTTCATGTAACTCAGCCAGATGCAAGTACAACGAAATCACAAAATTCTGAATTTGATGCTATTAAAGGTGTTTTTGAATTAATTCCTCTGAAAAATTAGAGCCTTAAAAGCGCCTAATTGTAGTCGTTATTTTCTACCTAACCCAAGTGGGATGTTAAAGGAAACAATTATTTTCTAACTTTTCTTTTTTTTGATGCAATATTTTTTTTAAATTTGGGTTTTTTTATTTGAGGTAAATCGGTTGGATTATAGTCAGCTACAGGTATTTTATAACCAATATACTTCTCTATATCAGGTAGTGATACCGCATAAGTTTCACAGCCAAAACTAATAGCATCTCCAGAGTTTCCAGCCCTTGCAGTTCTCCCGATTCTGTGGACATAATCTTCTGAATCTTGAGGTAAATCATAATTAATAATGCATTGAACATCTGGGATGTGTAGGCCTCTTGAAGCAACATCAGTGCATATCAAGACCGATAGTTTTCCTTCTTTGAAGGATGTAAGCATTGATATCCTTTTGTTTTGAGGTACATCTCCTGAAATAGCTTTAGCATCGATGTTGTTGGCTAATAAATATGTTTCTAGTCGTTGCACTTCTCTCTTGGTATTGCTAAACACCATAATTTTTTTACATCCAATTTCTCTGATAAGGCCTATCAAAAGTTTTATTTTTTCTTCATTAGAAGGGAAGAATATGGCTTGACGAACACCACTAGCCGTTATCTTTTCTGGTTCTATACGAATCAGCGCAGGCTCATTCATGTGTTCGTAGGCTAGCTCTAGGACTTTATGAGAGAGTGTGGCAGAGAAGAGCATATTGAGGCGCTTATTAGGCGAAGGTAGTCGTCTTAATAAATAACGTATATCCTTAATAAAGCCCAAATCAAACATTCGATCAGCTTCATCAAGCACAAGGACTTGTACCTTATTTAATTTAAATACACCTTGCTTATAATAATCAATAATGCGCCCAGGTGTACCAATAAGTATATCAATGCCTTTTTCAATATTTTTTCGTTGTTTTTCATAATCTTTTCCACCGTATGCTAAGCCAATTTTTATTTCGGTATATTTCCCCAAAGTATCAGCATCTTTAGCTATTTGAATGGCCAATTCTCGTGTTGGTGCTAAAATAAATCCCATAGGCTGCGATTTATTATTTTTTGTATTTTTTTGATTTGAAATTAATAATCTCTGGAATGTGGCAATAAGAAATGCAGCTGTTTTACCTGTCCCTGTTTGCGCTTGCCCAGCAACATCTTTTTGATCTATCGTTATTGGAAGAGCTTCAGCTTGAATAGGGGTACAAAAATTGAATCCAGCATCACAAATACCTGCCTTAATTTGGGCATGAAGATCTAAACTATCAAATGAAACGTTACTGAGATGATTGTTGTTCATAAAATAAATTTCAAGAAAATATCAATAAAGTGTTGCAAAATGTCGTACGAAGGTGTCAAATTGAGTTTGTCTTAACGAGACAATCGTTGCACCATTCGATTTTGCCACGAGAGAATTCCAAAAAATTCGCAACAAAATATCGATATATTGCCTGATTGAGAATGCAGCGTCACTAGTTTTAGAGCATATGTAAGTTGAAATGGCTTGATTGAAAAAAAAATTTAAATTGAAACTCAATTAAATTGGAGAAAAAATTTGTGAGCGATAAGATGCATCATACTACTGATAAAGATTTTGAAGCAGATGTTATTCAATCTGATATGCCCGTATTACTTGATTTTTGGGCAGAGTGGTGTGGCCCTTGTAAAATGATTGCTCCTTTATTAGACGAGATTGCAGAGGAGTACGTTGATCGTTTGATCGTAACTAAATTGAACATTGATGAAAATCAGAATACCCCACAGAAATACAGTGTTAGAAGCATACCGACCCTTATGTTATTCAAACATGGGGACGTGTATGCGCAGAAAATGGGCGCTATGTCCAAATCTCAGCTAACAGAATTCCTTGAATCTAACTTATGAGTATATAGCTTGAATAATCAAATAAGAAGTCGGAAAAAAAAGCCAAATAGACCAAAAAATAATCACGGTGGCAATCGACGCCACCGGCATAAACGACGTATGGATGATTTTCCAGACGACGATATACCATTAGAAGTTATTTCTCCTGATCAGCTCGAACTTAGCAAGAGCGCTATGAATCTTGGGGATTTAAAAAATAAGAAACCATCTGAACTTGTTAAGCTGGGTGAATCGATGGGTATTGAAAATCTTGCAAGATCTCGAAAACAGGACATTATTTTTTCAATTCTTAATATGCACGCAAAAAATGGCGAAGATGTATATGGAGATGGCGTACTTGAAATTCTTCAAGATGGTTTTGGTTTTCTCCGTTCAGCTGACAGTTCCTATGTTGCAGGACCCGATGATATTTATGTCTCCCCTAGTCAGATTCGACGATTTAATTTGCGAACCGGAGATACTGTTTCTGGCTTTATAAGACCGCCTAAAGATAGTGAACGTTATTTTGCATTATTAAAAATTGGAGAAGTTAATTTTGAAACACCTGAGAATATTCACCATAAGATTCTTTTTGAAAATCTTACTCCAATACATCCAATAGACCGATTAGAATTAGAACAAGGTAACGGGAGCACAGAAGATCTTACCGCTCGCATTATTGACATGGTAGCTCCAATTGGGAAGGGCCAGCGTGGATTAATTGTATCTCCTCCAAAAGCAGGAAAAACAATATTGTTACAAAATATCGCATTATCAATTTCAGCAAATAATCCTGATGTAGTCTTGATTGTCCTTCTAGTAGATGAAAGACCAGAAGAAGTAACAGAAATGGCTAGAACTGTTAGAGGCGAAGTAGTTTCATCAACATTTGATGAACCCGCAAGTAGACATGTTCAGGTTGCAGAAATGGTGATAGAAAAAGCTAAACGCTTAGTCGAACATAAAAAAGATGTTGTAATTTTACTAGACTCTATTACCCGTCTGGCAAGGGCATATAACACCGTTGCGCCATCTTCAGGTAAAGTTTTGACCGGAGGTGTCGATGCAAATGCTTTACAACGACCAAAACGTTTCTTTGGCGCTGCACGTAAAGTCGAGGAAGGCGGCAGCTTAACAATTCTAGCTACTGCATTAATTGATACTGGCTCTAAGATGGATGAAGTAATTTATGAAGAGTTCAAAGGAACAGGAAATATGGAAATTCATATGGATAGACGGATTTCTGAAAAACGTGTCTTTCCAGCAATTAATATCAATCGCTCTGGAACCCGCAAAGAAGAATTATTAACATCGCCTGAAGAGCTTCAGAAATTGTGGATACTTAGAAAGGTTTTACATCCAATGGATGAGTTAGCTGCAGTCGAATTTTTGTTAAATAAAATGCAAGATACCAAAACAAATAGTAAGTTTTTTGAAGCGATGACAAAACGCTAAATTCAAAAAAAACCCAGATTAATGAAAATCATCAATCTAGGTTTTTGAGCCAATATCCATGATTAGTCGCGCCAGTCTACCAGCGGAGCGAAACAGAGTAATATCGGTCTGGCGGAAAGATTAAGTCAACGAGGAAAACAAATGCACATAATGCCTCTTCTGCTAATTGTGCTCGCAATCACGGCGCCGCTTGCAAGTCAGGCGCAGGAACCGGCCACTAATAAGGAGTTTCGTGTTGCCAGCGATGCCAGTTGGCTGCGTGTTTTAGCATATCCTGATGGCCCGTTACGTCGCTTCGGTCACCACCATGTGATTTCACACCACAGCATCTCAGGTATTGTTACAGTCGCGCCGAATCCGCTTGAATCAACCATTATTCTTGAGTTCACCGTTGCGGACTTTAAAGTGGACGATCCCACCTTACGGAAACTTGAGGGAGAAGATTTTGATGGGGAGATATCGCAGAAGGATATCGATGGCACCCGGACTAACATGCTCGGAGAAAAATTTCTGTACGCCGAACAATTTCCGACGATTCAGATTCATTCCAGAGCAATAGACGGCAACCTGCCCGATGTGAACATTGTGACAACGGTGATCGTCGCAGGGACGGAACATACCGTAAAATTTCCAGTCAGTATCGAATTAACAGACGACTTGTTCATTGCGAGAGGTCAACTCGAAATAACGCATGGTGAGCTTGGGCTGTCGCCATTCACAGCTGCAGGAGGGGCACTAAGCGTTCGCGATTTGCTGGTTCTCAAATATGAAATATCCGTGGTACCGGATCGAATTAACAGACGACTTGTTCATTTAACGGAAGACGAGTAGTAATCGTCCTAATCAACAAGCGTGCGCTTCAGGCTCGCATGACGCTGGTATGGATCTTCTCGATCTGAGTCCACGCTGATTCGATGGCCCCCACCTGCCACCCTGGCAGGCTGCTTATGTAATCGCCCGCAAAGTAGATCCGTCCTTGTGGTTCCCGTAATACTGGCAAGAGCTTCTGGCTATCCGGGGGTGACCAGACCGCCCAGCCAGCTTCGCTGTAGCGAGTAAGATGCCACGCGATCGAAAAGGCCTTGTCATCGTAATGTTTGCGGAATTGTCCCGGGTGTATGCGCTCGCTGCGTTCGATCGCCTGTTCGACTTGCTTAGTCAGTGAGAGTTCGCCAAAGGAGACTGCTGTCCGTCCAAATGCGTATGCACTCTGGATGATACCCTTCCTGCCGCAGTAGCCATAAGAAGGATAAAAAACCTGATGTCCCGGGATTCCAAGCGTACTCTGGCCACCGTAGATATCGTCATCTTCCTCCCAGAAGCGGCGATTCATCTGTAGCGCTAGCTTGCCGACTGTACTGCTCCTTGGAGCGGCCATTGCCTCTTTACACTGATCTGACACATCCGTCGGAAGCTTCGAGAGTATACCGAGGGGGATAGTCGTAATGCAGTAGTCTGCTTTCGCAACCCGTATTTCTCCGGTGGCAGTATCACGATATGGCACGCTGACACCGTTTTCTTCTTGCCTTAGTTCTTGAACCTCGGCGTTGTAAGTAATCGTATCTCCAACCTCAAGCTCGAATCCCTGGGCGATCTGATCCATGCCTCCTACAGGCTGGTACATCGTTGTTGGGTGGTCGAACGACGTGACACCCTGAAACGTTTGTCCAAGTCCGGATTGCAGTATTTCTTTAAAGGCAAAGGCCTCCGAGGCGGTGCTTGTTCCATTGGGTCTAAAGCCTTTCATGGGATCGAATTCGATATTTCCTCGGTGGATTGTACCCTTGTAACTTAGATCCTGCGCATTCAGGAAACCTTCATGAATGAGGTAGTCGATGAGTTTTTCCTTATCCCTGTTGGTCAGTTTCTTATTGAGTGCACCCTGATCCACGAGTTTTGCCAGCAGCTCTGAAGTGTAGCCTCTCATGTCGGCTTTGATCTCGCGCTTACGGACCCGGCGACCAGCCAGTGGTCCGTCAGCATCATCAAACTGCAGGTAACCAAGGTCGTTCTCCTGAACCATGATCTCCATCGGTATACCGAATTTGCGGATGTAGTGGAATACCGCGTAATGGAAACTTGGGAGACGCCATGGTCCGTGGTTGAAGTACTGATCCTCATCGAAATCACAGATTCGGGTCTCACCATCAACCGTTGTCGTCTTAAATCCCCCGCGTGAGGACTGGCAGCGACCTCCAGCAAAAGGGCGTGCTTCCAGGATCTGGCAATCATAACCGCGTAGCCCCAGCTCATATGCAGCGGTCATACCCGCAAGGCCGGCACCCAGAATGAGTACTCTGGTGCCTTCAGATCGCCCCATTAGATCGGGAGGAGCCTCCGCGGCAGAAGCAATACCCATGTCCCAACCGTTCAATACCGACATCATAGCGGATACGCCACCGACGGCGGCGACCGCCTCTAGGAATTCCCGTTTGCTGATGGAATGGGGTTGCTCAAGATTAGCTTTGGTCATTGGGTTTCTCCTAGCAGACTATTGCTGCAAATCGAGTTCCACTTGAACGGCGACCTCGTCGTCGATCCAATTGGTCGAATCCCAGCCCACACCAAAAAGCAGGCGCATGATCTCAAACCTACCAGAAAAATGCGCTGTTGAATCCGAAACCTCGAATTCAAACAGCATTGTGACCGGTTGGCTAATTCCGATTAGGGTTAGTTCTCCGTGGGCGGCAAACGTTCCGTCGTCCAGCTGCTCGACGTGCTCGGATTCGAACCGCGATTTCGGATAGATCTGTGGATTGAACCAGTCTTCCTCCATCAAATACGCATCCCGCTCCGCATCACCAGACTCGGCAGAAGTCATCTTCACCACCCCGATGATCTTGCCTGCGGTAGGGTTCTCTGGATCGAAGTCTATCATCGCAGAGAAATTTTCGAAGCGCCCCCGAAATGCCGATCCCTCCACCACGCCGATAAAACGAACATTGCTCGAATCCCGCAAAAGTTGCCACTCTGAAGCTTCAGCCACCCTGATCGCAGTGCATGCGACAAGCATCAGATATATGACCCATCTTGCGTGTATTACCATAGTCCTTGCTCCTCTATGCGGTTGCTCATTTGTAGTAGGGAACCGAGCTAATCGTCGTGTATCCTGACGGCAAGCAGCAGGATTTGCAATCGTTTTTTTCGCTGTCGAAATCGATGTTTGTAACGACCACGTCAAAAATCTTTGAAACAGTGAATGTTGGCTAGCACGCCGCTAAAATACTAGCCTATTATCTTCTAGCTTCGCTGTGAGTCAACACTCCACATGCCACTACCCCTGCTAGCAATATATAGAAAAGCGAAACAAAACATAATTGCGAGTTCACCGCCATTATCAATAGGCCAGCCACCTCTTGAAGCATGAGCATACCAATAAGCACTTGCCATGAGTCCACTTGATAGAAAAGCCGCTCTTGAAGTATAAAGACCAATCATTATTAGCGCACCACCAATTACTTCAATCGGCCCTGCAATTTGGTGAATCCACATTGAAGTTCCATCCATCACTTTTGCTAACTTCGGTATACCATGAAAAATAAACATAAACCCAGAAACTATTCGCAAGGCTGCGTAGCACTGTTCTCTATATTTTTCCAAAAAGTCCATAACTTTTCTCCTATTTAATTTTTTAATCCATTTAATTTAACGTTTCTTATATCAAATGACAATTAGATATGTAAATGAATGCGAGCTGATCGCTTTTGGTTATATGGCAATACAGCTATTCATTGAATATGTTAGAGTAATTTCCATCGGTGAAAAGGTATGTTTTGACCTTTTTTAAAATATGTTTTTTCACTTTTAAGTTCTATGTAACCATCTGTATCTGAAAGGGCTCTAAAATCACCTGAAGTGTTGGTAAAAATAGGTTTTGCTATTAACTTTCCATTTGTTTTTACCTTTGTTTTGACTGGCAAGAAATTTGTTAATTTGGGTTTATAAGTAATGTCTTGTTCAATTTCAACATATTCTTGTGGCCCTATTTGATATGAGCTTGCGTGATATAGAGCTGGTATTACATATTGTCTAGAACATGTCAGTGAAGATACAGGATTACCGGGTAAACTAAAAACAGCCTGTTTTTGTGGTCCTATCCCAAACCACATAGGTTTTCCTGGCCGTTGACTTATTTTATGAAATACACAGTCAACAGCGAGCTCTTTCAGAATGTCAGGAATAAAATCGGTTTTTCCCATAGAAACACCACCGCTGATAATAACTATATTGGATTTATCTAAATGGTTTGATATGCGTTTACGCAAAATTGATTTTTCATCAATAAGGTGTTCGTGCACACATTTATCGAATCCTTGTTGTTGTAGCATTGAAATAATAGAGGGACCATTAGAGAGTCTTATTTGATGAGGTTCAATTGCTCTATTTCCACTGATTAGTTCATTGCCATTTGACAGAATACTTATTGTCGGTTGTTTGCTTACAAGAACACTCTCAAGACCGCAAGAAGTAATAATTGCAATATCCATTGGCGTAATTTTTTTTCCTGAACGGAGTAATTCCTTACCTCTTTTGTAATCAGAGCCTTTTTTGTGAATAAAATGATTTTTTTCAGCTTTATAATTTAAGTTTATTTGCACAGATTTGTTAATGAAGGATAAATATTCTACCGGGATAATACAGTCTGCTTTATTTGGTATGACTGCACCTGTCATTATTTCAATACAATCATTTGGATCTATAAGCTCCTTTATTGGTTCACCGGCATGTGCTGTAGCAGCAATTCGATACTTTCTTTTATTTGATTTAAAGGATGAAAATCTTATAGCAATACCATCCATTGTTGCTCTATTAAAAGGTGGTTGATCTCGTTCCGCAAATACTGATTGTCTTAGTATTCTTCCTGTTATTTTCTCGATCTCAACACTTTTATCCTTAAATGGAATGATTGATTCTAGTATTAGCTGAGTTGCTTTCGTGGCACTAATCATGTTTCTCATGGTTTTTAATCGCTCGATAGCCTATATCATTTCTATGAAACTCATCTTTCCAGGAGATTTGAGATACAGCCTCATAAGAAGCAGTTTTTGCTTCTATGGTTGTATTACCCATTCCCACTACACAAAGCACTCTCCCCCCAGAAGTTATTATTTTTTCGCTGTCAATTTTTGTTCCTGCATGGAAAACTTTACAGTTCTGATTATTAATATCATTAATTCCAGAGATAACATGTCCAGTTTCATAATCTTCGGGGTAACCACCAGAAGCCATGACAACACCTAGGGAGACTCTGGAATCCCACTCGACGTTTTGTTTGTCCAAAGATCCTTCAAGAGTTGCTTGACATAGTTTTACTAAGTCAGATTTGAGTCTGACCATTATTGGCTGTGTTTCTGGATCGCCAAATCTGCAATTATATTCTAAAACTTTGGCTTCACCTTTCTTATCAACCATTAGTCCTGCATAAAGAAAGCCACGGTATAAAATATCATCTTCAGCTAATCCACGAAGAGTTGGGTATATAATTTTATGCATTATTTGTTTATTTAACTCACGAGTTACAATAGGCGCGGGTGAGTATGCCCCCATTCCGCCAGTATTGGGACCCTTATCTCCATTATCTCTTGTTTTATGATCTTGCGATGTTGCTAACGGTAAAACTGTTTTTCCGTCTGTTATGACTATAAAACTTACCTCTTCACCTTCCAAAAACTCTTCTATAACTATCATTGATCCAGCATCTCCAAAACTATTATTTTCCAGTACATCTCTAATTGCTTGGTGGGCCTGATCAATTGTTAATGCCACAATAACTCCCTTTCCCCCGGCTAATCCATCAGCCTTTATGACGATTGGAGCACCTTTTTCGGAAACGTACTCAAGCGCTGGATTTACTTCTGTAAAAATTTTGTAATCGGCTGTGGGTATTTTATGTCTTGCTAAAAATTGTTTTGTAAATGCTTTGGAGCCTTCAAGTTGAGCTGCTTTGGCATTAGGGCCAAAACAATGAAGATTTTCACGTTCGAAGCGATCTACAATACCCTTTGTTAATGGGGTTTCTGGACCAACAATCGTTAAATCAATTTTTTCTTGTTTTGCAAGTTTGACTTGAGCTTCTATATCGTCATCGGGGATATTAATATTACGAAGCTTTTTTTCTAGGTGTGTACCAGCGTTGCCAGGAGCAACGATTACTTCATCAACTTCCAAGGATTGTGCGCATTTCCATGCAATCGCGTGTTCTCTGCCGCCGCTACCAACTACTAGTATTTTCATTTATTTTTTTAATGCCTAAAGTGCCGCATATTTGTAAAAACCATTGCTAAGTTGTGTTCATTTGCTGCTTCAATTACTTCATCATCCCTTATGGAGCCGCCTGGTTGGATTATTGAGGATATGTTATGTTCAGCAGCAGCATCAATGCCATCCCTGAATGGAAAAAATGCATCCGATGCCATAACGGAATCCTGTATTGATAAACCTTCATCAGAAGCTTTAATGGCGGCAATTTTAGTGCTATAAACACGACTCATTTGCCCGGCTCCAATTCCTATTGTCATTCCGTTTTTACAAAAAATAATTGCATTAGATTTAACATATTTCACTACTTTCCATGCAAACATAAGATCCTTAGTTTCTGATTCGCTGGGTTTTCTCTTTGTAACTACTTGTAGATTTAATTCATTTATTGTTCCTTGATCTATGGTTTGAACAAGTAATCCACCAGATACCTTTTTAAAATCATAGTTTTCTTTTAAATCTTTGTTAAATAATCCTGTTTCTATGACTCGTATATTTTCTTTTTTACTTAGGATGGTCTTAGCTTTTTTTTCGATTTTCGGTGCAATTATTACTTCAACAAACTGTTTTTCAATTATTGTACTTGCAGTTTTTTCATCCAGTGATGTATTAAAAGCAATAACCCCGCCAAATGCTGAAGTTGGATCTGTTGAGTATGCTCGTTTATAGGATTCTAGAATTGTATTGTTAACTGCAACACCACATGGATTAGCGTGTTTTACAATGACGCACGCCGGTTGTTTAAACTGTTTGACACAATTTATCGCAGCATCACTATCTGCAATGTTATTGTATGATAGTTCCTTTCCTTGGATTTGTTTTGACGAAGCTAGCGAGCCATTTGGCATTTCATGGTCACTGTAGAAAGCTGCTTTTTGGTGTGGATTTTCACCATAACGAAGATTTGAAATAAGATCCCCAGAATAGAACATCTTGTTATCAAATAAATTAGAAGAGAATTTCTTGTTTAAATATTTTGCTATTTCCATATCATAACTAGCGGTATGTGAAAAAGCTTTTCGAGCAAGTTTTATCCGATATTTTTCTGATATTTGATTATTACTTAGGGAGAGTAAGACTTTATCATAGTCATCTGGGTCAACCACTACTATTACATCTGAATAATTTTTTGATGCAGCACGGATCATAGCTGGGCCACCAATATCAATATTTTCTATTGCTTCTTCGGTTGTTGTGGTGTTTTTTTTAATAACTTTTTCAAATGGATATAAATTAACAACAAGAAGATCAATGGGTTCAATATTATGTTTGTCCATAACGAGCTCATCAATTCCTCGTCTACCTAGAAGCCCACCATGAATTATTGGATGAAGTGTTTTGACTCTTCCATCCATAATTTCAGGAAACCCTGTTTTTTTTGAAACCTCAATTGCAGAAATATTAGCTTCATGCAATTTTTGGCATGTTCCTCCAGTTGACAGTATTTCTATTCCAAGATTATCTAGCCCTTTGGCAAAAGAGATGAGATCACGTTTATCAGAGACGCTGATAAGTGCGCGTCTTACTTTTAACATTTAAAACCTTTATTAATTAATGGAATAAGTTTTTAATTTTTTTCGAAGAGTGCCGCGATTTATTCCAAGGATACCAGCCGCTTGACTCTGATTTCCTTTTGTATACTCCATTACAGCTTTAAGAAGAGGTTGCTCCACTTGACCGATGACTAGATCGTAAAGATCACCTGGACGATGACCATTCAGGCTTGAAAAATACTGGCCTATAGCCTTTTCTGTGTGTTTACTGAGGGTTTTGTTTTTCTTTTTTGTCACTATAATTTAAACCTTACTGTCTCTATCTTCTATGTAGATGGAACTTATGTTCTATTGCACTGCGTTACTAATGGAGTATCTGTTGCATCACAACTAAAGTATTCTGTTGTAAGTTTTACTTGTTCAGCTGCGCTGTTAACACGCACCACCTTGGCTCTAAAAAGTTCCGAGTTTACAAGATTGGCGCAATACCAAACAAGATGTTTCCGAGCCACCCTCACTCCGGTTATATCACCGTAAAATTGATACAGTCCTAAAAGGTGTTCCAACATAATATCATGGACTTTATTTTTTTCTAGCGGCTTATTTTTTTTACCTGTTTTATAGTAGTAATTTAGGTCCTCAAAAATCCATGGTTGACCCCTTGCAGCTCGACCAATCATTAAAGCATCAGCACAACTTATGTGCAAAACTTCAAGCGACTTCTCCGGAGTTGTTATGTCTCCATTTGCAACCACGGGAATAGTAACTAATTTTTTTATTTGCGCAATTGTTTTATATTCTGCATCCCCTCTAAAATGACATGATCTAGTTCTACCATGAATTGTTATTAATTTAATGCCTTCGTTTTCAGCAATTTTAGCAATTTCAGGAGCATTTTTAGTGTTATTGTCCCATCCAGTACGCATTTTTAATGTGACAGGAATATCAACGGCTCCAATTACAGATTTCAATATTTTTCTCACCTGTTTTATATCCTTTAATAAGGCAGAGCCGGCTAGTTTATTACATACTTTTTTCGCCGGACATCCCATATTAATATCAATGATCTGCACGCCACTTGCTGCACATAAATTAGCTGCTAAACCCATTAGATATGGTTCTGATCCTGCGATCTGGACAATTTTTGGCTCCGTATCCAGATCAATATTTAAGCGGTGTTTAGATTTTTTAGTTTTCCATAATTCTATATCAGCTGTAGTCATTTCTGAGACAGCCAAACCTGCTCCATATTTGCGACAAAGTTTTCGGAATGGAGCATCAGTTATACCGGCCATGGGAGCCAAAAAGAACGGGGTTTTTATTTTGTAAGGGCCTATTTCCAATGTTTATTTATTCGCTGATTAACGGATTGACCTACAAATCAATTTTACTTTGGGAATGGTGTTTAGATGCCAAGTCTCTTTTCTAAATAATGGATATTAGTACCACCTTTTTCAAAGGCAGAATGTTGAAGAACTTCTTGATGAAGAGGAATATTTGACTTTATACCTTCGATTACCATTTCCGATAAAGCCGTCTTCATGCGAGATAATGCTGTATGTCTATTATTTCCATGAGCAATTATTTTTCCTATCATTGAGTCATAAAATGGCGGAACTTCATAGCCAGTATATACATGGCTGTCAGTGCGAATACCAGGACCACCTGGTGGATGCCAAAGTGATATTAATCCAGGGGAAGGTAAAAATGTTTTTGGATCTTCTGCATTAATACGGCATTCTATTGCATGGCCTTGCATATATACATCTGATTGAGAAAAACTAAGTTTTTTACCTGAGGCAATATTCATTTGCTCTTTTACTATATCTATTCCCGTTATCATCTCAGTAACAGGATGCTCTACTTGAAGCCTTGCATTCATTTCAATGAAATAGAATTGGTCATCTTGGTATAGAAATTCAAAAGTTCCCGCGCTTCGATACCCAATTTCTTGGCACGCTTTAACGCACCTATTACCTATATCTTGTCTCTGTTCATCTGAGATTCCATGAGCCGGCGCTTCCTCTATAACTTTTTGATGTCGTCGTTGCATAGAACAATCTCTCTCCCCCAGATGAACAACATTTCCATAATTGTCTGCCAGTATTTGCACTTCAATATGTCTTGGATTCTCTAAATATTTTTCCATGTAGACAATATCACTATCAAAAGCAGATTTAGATTCTGCTTGCGTTAGTGTTATTGCATTTAGTAAAGTTGCTTCTGAGTGAACAACTCTCATACCACGTCCACCACCACCTTCAGCTGCTTTTATGATTATTGGGTAACCTATATTTTTTGCAAGTTGTAAGTTTTTTTCTGTGTTATTTGAAAGTGATTCATTAGATCCAGGTATGGTAGGAATTCCAACTTTCTTCATTGCCTTGATTGCAGATACTTTATTTCCCATTAATTTTATAGATTCATATTTTGGACCAATAAAAATAAAACCTGATGATTCTACTCGTTCAGCAAAGTCCGCGTTTTCAGAGAGAAATCCATATCCTGGGTGTATAGCGACTGAATCTGTTACCTCAGCGGCACTAATTATGGAAGGCATATTTAGGTAACTTTCGTTACTATGAGAAGGGCCAATACAGACTGTTTCGTCTGCTAGCAAAACATGTTTCAAGTTACTATCAACAGATGAATGTACTGCGACAGTTTTTATTTCCATTTCACGACAAGCGCGAAGTATTCTAAGTGCAATTTCTCCGCGATTAGCTATAACGATTTTATCGAGCATGATTTAAATTATTTACTCTGGTTTATCTTGATCAATTACGAATAATAACTGTTCATATTCAACAGGTTCTCCATTTTGTATTCGAACGGATTTTATTGTTCCAGGTACATCAGCTTCAATTTGATTCATCATTTTCATAGCTTCAATAATACAAAGAGTGTCTCCTTGATTAACATGATCGCCAACCTGAATATATGGCGATGTACCTGGTTCTGGTGCAGTGTAAAATGTTCCAACCATCGGTGCCAGGACTTCATACCCATCATCATTAGAAGTATTACTCTTTGCTAAAGAAGATTCTTCTTTAATTGTTTTAGAGGCAGAAGTTTTTTCTAGATGAGAATCATTTGATGGAATTTTTGTACTCTTAATTTCTTTAGAGATACGAACTGATTCTTCTCCTTCAGTTACTTCTATCTCACCAATTCCAGATTCATTGAGAAGCTCGATAAGTTTTTTTACTTTTCTAATATCCATTGCTAATCCTCAGGAGCTAGTAGTTGTTTTGCAGCTGCTCGAAGCGCTAACTCGTAACCGTATTTTCCCAGACCAAATAAACATCCTGCAGCAATATCACTAAAGTAGCTGGTTTGACGATACTCTTCTCTTGCAAATGTATTACTGAGGTGAATCTCAATAAAGGGTATATCAATCGCAAGAAGTGCATCGCGTATTGATATACTTGTATGAGTAAAAGCACCTGGGTTTAGTAAAATAAATTCAATTTTATCTTTAGCCGCTTTTTGTATCCTATCAACAATTGCATGTTCGGCATTGCTTTGAAAACACTCAAGGGTATGGTTGAGTTTTGCAGCAGTTTCTTTAAGAGATCTTTCAACTTCTTTAAGATCTGTATCTCCATAAACATCAGGCTCTCTTGTACCAAGAAGATTTAGATTAGGGCCATTAATCAGTAGTAGCTTTGACATAATATATTTATATTACATTATTTTTCTAGGAGATAGCAACATTTATGTGCTTTTTAAAGCATTTCGTGAAAATTTCTGGAAAATAATTGAAAAACGATACACAATCATCGAAATAGTGTCTTTACTAGAAATTACCAAGTATATTTCTTGCTGAATCGATAGTAAGTTCTTGAGTTTCAATTCGTCGGAGAATATCAATGATCTTTGTAATGTGATGATCTTTAATTTCACCAAGATGTGTTTTTATTAACTCGTCTTTAGCAGATATTATCATAGTGAATGGGAGGCCAATAAATTCAATTCCGGCAGACTCAGCAATTGCAATGGCATTTTCTTGCCCCACTAAAATCGGATAGTCAAACGGCATTTCTTTTTCATAAGCTTTTACATCATCAACAAAATCAACTGCTATCCCGATGATTTGAAGATCATTTTCGTAGGTATATTGTGTTTTATTAAGGAGGGGTATTTCTCTTCGACAAGGTGCGCACCAAGTTGCCCAAAAATTTATGAGTTTTGCTTTTCCTTGCCATTCAGAAGAATGGTGTATATTTCCATCTAGATCAGGTAGTTGGAAATTAATTTCCAAGTTTTGTACTTTGCTAATCTGATTGATATTTTCTTTTTTCTCCGTGGATACTTCACATCCCAAGAGTATTATTAAGCAGAATGTAATCAGATGATATTGTTTCATTTAAAATTTACCTAAATTTAAGTACTCTGACCCAAGACTCTTTTGACATGGGATATAAATTGTTGAACTCTCATGTATCCTACTACTTCATATCCATCTTTTTTAAATCCATCTGATCCGTAAAATATTATGGTAGGTGGACCATAAACACCTAATGTTTTCATTAATTTTTTATCTTGCTCATCGTTCAATGTAACATCTGCTTGAAGTAATAAAGTGTTAGCCAGGACTTCCTGAACAGATCTATTTGTAAAAGTGTAAAGTTCCATTTCTTTACATGATATGCACCAATCAGCATAGAAATCTAACATAATATTTTTGTTATTTTTTGAAGCTTCAACAACAGCATTATTGAGGTCATCAATCGATTTTATACTCTT